>Ga0207903_1000024_pt1 | contig 132372 bp, 121 predicted proteins | sample MalvirmetaMSP131_FD_184234 | JGI IMG/M metagenome (GOLD analysis project Ga0207903, IMG submission 184234) | Marine viral communities from the Deep Pacific Ocean - MSP-131 (SPAdes) | ecosystem: Environmental > Aquatic > Marine > Oceanic | place: Atlantic Ocean | collected 2011-06-25
GACCGGTGCGGTATGCATCATTCGCAGCCCTGCCGATATCGACCGTTTCAGGGACGGTGCGATCCTCGTGACCGAGATGACCGATCCCGACTGGGTGCCGGTCATGAAGCGCGCTGCGGGCATTGTCACCGATCATGGCGGTACGACGAGCCACGCGGCGATCGTCAGCCGCGAACTCGGTGTGCCGGCGATCGTTGGCACCGGTAACGGCACCGATGTGCTGAGCGAAGGTCAGGCGATAACCTTGTCCTGCGCAGAAGGCGATCGTGGCTACGTTTACGAGGGCGCGCTCGCCTTCGATGCCGAAGATATTGATCTTGCCGCGATACCCGATACCCGCACCGCGATCATGGTGAACCTTGCAAGTCCGGCGGCCGCATTGCGCTGGTGGCGTCTGCCGGCAAAGGGCGTCGGGCTAGCCCGTATGGAGTTCATCGTCAGCAATGCGATCAAGGCGCATCCGATGGCCTTGCTGCACCCCGAGCGCGTCACCGACGCTTCCGAGCTGCGCCAGATTCGCGCGCTGACCTCGGGGTTTGCCAATCCGGCAGAATTTTTCATCGAGACTCTCGCGCTTGGCATCGCCAAGATCGCCGCGGTTTACCACCCATATCCTGTGATCGTGCGGTTGAGCGACTTCAAGACGAATGAGTATGCCCATCTCCTGGGCGGAGCCGCGTTCGAGCCGAGCGAAGAAAATCCGATGCTCGGGTTCCGGGGCGCCTCGCGCTACTATGATGAACGCTATCGCGAAGGCTTTGCGCTTGAATGTCGCGCGCTGAAACGTGTTCGCGAGGACATCGGCTTTCGCAATGTCATCGTCATGGTGCCTTTTTGCCGGACACCTGCAGAGGCGGATCGTGTGCTGGAAGTGATGGCGGAAAATGGGCTCGCTCGGGGCGCCGCCGACCTCGAAGTCTACATGATGTGCGAGATCCCGTCGAACGTCATCCTTGCCGAGCAGTTCGCGACGCGTTTCGACGGGTTTTCGATCGGCAGCAACGATCTGACCCAGTTGACGCTTGGCGTCGACCGCGACTCGGGCGATCTTGCACCGTTGTTCGATGAACGAAGTGAAGCAGTCACCCGCTTGATCGACGAGGCCATCGTCAAGGCCCATGATGCCGGAATCAAGGTCGGCATCTGCGGACAGGCTCCCAGCAACTATCCCGAGTTCGCGGCTTTTCTCGTGCAGGAGGGTATCGATTCAATCTCGCTCAATCCGGACAGCTTCGTGGGGACGATCCGCCATGTCGCCGAGGTGGAGCGAGCACTCGCGTCCGGAAGCCGAACCGACACTGCGACCCGCAGCACTGAAACCGCGCAATAGAATGAGGCCATGACCCTCTGCGGGCGAACTCACCCTGCGCTGCCCAGCGACAGCGTGGCGATCTGGATCGTGCGGCAGTTTGCGGATCGAATCCCACAGACGCGGGTGCCTGGGGAGCAAGCGTCCGCCATGCCGACGATGAAGGTATATTGACGTGAATCGCACACGAGCTCGACCGCGCAGGATTCCCGGCAAGCAATACAGCCGGTGGAGCGACGGTGCGAACCATGCTGTGGAGGCGTTGCGGTCCCGGATTTTCGATTTCGCGTGGGCGCTATGGACTGCGCTGTTCGCGCCGGTGATTCCGCTCTTGTGGCTTGCCGGCTCGCCGCCACGGCTTGTCCGCAAGCTCACGCGGATCTGGGCGCGGGGCGTGCTTGTCGAACTCGCCTGGATCGTCGGGCTCGACTGTGTCGAACAAGGGCGCGGCCATATTCCGCATGAACCCTGCCTCATCATCTGCAACCATCAGTCGACCTGGGAGACGCTGGCGGCGCTCGTGCTGTTTCCCGATGTCGCGATTATCGCAAAACGAGAGCTGTTGCGAATCCCGGTGCTGGGTTGGTTCCTGCGCCGTTCGCCGATGATCATCATAGATCGGTCCGATGGCGCGGCGGCGCTTCGGACAATGATAGAGGAGGGCGCTGCCGCGCTCGCCGCCGGGCGATCGGTGCTGATCTTTCCGGAAGGAACGCGCAGATGTCCGAGCGAACCGATCCAATTCAAGCGCGGCGTCGATCTGCTCTACAAGAGGTTAGGCGCGCCGGCTTTGCCTGTCGTCGTCGATTCGGGGAAGTTCTGGGGTGTCGCTTCTCGTCGCAAACGGCGGGGCACGATAACGGTGACCTATCTTTCCGTCATCCCGGCCGGGTTGAGCCTGGCCGATTTCGCTCGCTACGGCGAGCAGCAGATGCAGGCGGTGCATGCGGCTGCAACAACGCTGGTCGAATAGGGTCGATGCATGTTATTCTTTCTTCGTTGGGAGCGGTCGGCCGATTTATAGAAGAGGACTGAGCAAACGGGCGACATTCTCGACAGTCTTCGCGAGCAACGGACGCTGACTCCATTGCTCCGGTGCCAGGCGCTCGCCTCTCGCGATATTGAGTGCCTGTTCCGCCTGAAGGCCCGCAGTCGCGGTCCTATCGTAGATGATCAAGCTGGCTTCACCGTTCAACAGGAAGGAACGTATATCGATATTGCTTGAACCGATAACGGCGATTTCGTCGTCGATCGTGAGGTGCTTGGCATGGAGAAAGCCATCATCGAATAGGTGAATGGCGACTCCGGCCCGCAGCAGTTCATCATAATAGGAACGCTGCGCAAGACCGACCAAGGGGTGATCGGCAATACGCGATAATATAAGTTTTACCTCGACGCCGCGCAGGACTGCTGTTTGCAGCGCCTTCAACAAGGCCTCGTCGGGAATGAAATAGGGTGTGGTGATCGCGATGCGGTGACGAGCGCCATGGACGAGCGCGACGATCAGCCGTTCTGCACCGGATATGGGGTAATCGGGACCGCTGGGTAAAAGTTGGGCAACGGCCCCGGCGCGTGGATGATGATGAGGGAAGAGCGCTGGACTGTCCAGTACGCGCCCTGTCTCGAGGAACCAGTCGGCGACAAACACCGCCTGGAATTCGAGTACAACCGGCCCGCTGGTTCGCGCTACAAGTTCCCTGTTGACGAGACCCGGAGAGAACTCCGCCGCTATCAGATTCTGAGAGCCGATGTAGCCGTAGCGCCCGTCGATGATGACGATCTTGCGGTGATTGCGCAGGTCGACCCGCGTTGAGCGCCGCTGGAAGAAGGTGACGGGAAGTGCGCGTTCAATCTCGACGCCGCCCGATGCGAGGCGCCGTCTCAGGCGGCGCGCCCAGGGACGCGAGCCCAGAGCGTCGATCAATACCCGGCATGCGACGCCGCGTTCAGCCGCCCGCAGCAGCGCATCGACTACTCGCCCGCCGGTGAGATCGTCGGCAAACATATACATCAGGATGTGAATATGGTCGGAGGCGTTCTCGATGTCGGCGACCAGTCGGTCGACCATGCCGTCATAGTCCGATAGAAATTCAACACTATTGCTACCGAGCGTCGGGAACTGGCCAAGCTGTTCGATCAGAAGCGCGGCCGGCAAGAATCGTTCCGGCAGGTCTGGCCGACAGCAATGCTGTGAATGTTTGATTTCGCGCGAGGCTCTGGCGAGGAGATCTTGGGCAGCCTCGAAGCGCCGCCTCCGCCACCGTGGATAAGTGGGGCGTCCGATTATCAGATAGAGAACGAGCGCCGGGATCGGCAGGAAGAAGACGAGAAGCAGCCAGCCGCGCGCGGCTTCTGGCGAGCGCCGGAACGGCACGACCACCAGCATTATAATTCGAATTGCCCATTCGACCGCGAAGTAGCCAAGGCCGAGAGGGTCGATAGCACCGAGATTTGTCACGGTCAGTTCCCTTTCATCGGGGCCCATGCCAAACGGCTCTGGTCAGATCTCCCTCGGGCGATGTTACGCAATTCGTCAATCTGGAGCGAGATTCTCGCCGGCAGCGGCGCCCTGCGGGAAAGCTCGACGGATACGCGCCATCGTCAGAGCGCGGCAGTTGGTTGCTCGGCGACGGAACGCCAGCTGCGTTGACGATAGCGCCATAGGCAAGGAGGGTGTCGAGCGCCCTCCCTTGGTTCAGCGTTATCGCTGGCGCGGCCACGGACCTCTCCTGTGTGTCGACGGCGGCGCTCCGGTTGGCTGCCAATCGAACCGCGAGAGGCCGGTCTCCCTCCTTGACCGCGATAATGGCGCCTTCCCGGCCAAGCATGACGGCCACGCCACAAGCCGCGTCGCCGGCACTCGGGCTGGGAGGCATAGTCACAATCGAATTCACAAGCGCGGTCTCAGTTGTCTTTGCCACGTTATCCGGCAGACTTCTCCGCTACGGGCCCATCGGTTACGTTGGTGGCCGTATCGGTGCCTGGCTCGCGAGCTTTCCACCAGATCATCGCCAAAAGATAGAGGGACATCAGCGCGCCGCCAAAGCAAAAGACCGAAATATAAGCAAAACGGAAAAAGAGATTGGTCACCAAAAATACGAATGCGACCAGAAGTCCAAATATCCGGACCTCGGGCCGCGAAGCGAGAAGCAGAGGCAAAATGACCGCGGTGAAATAGATGACGACGGTAAGCTCGCGGGCGACAAGAAAATCGAACAGCATGATTCCGCCATAGGAAATCGCATGCGGAAGAAATGTCACGGACATCCAGTCTTCGTGCACAAGATAAGGCAGGTATTGTCCGCCGCCGAGGACCGCGCCCAAGACCGCAAAGCCGAGATAAAGCGGTTTGCGGCGGCCCGGTTCGAGAAAGAAGATTGCCGAGGGCACCCAGACCGGCCAGGCCAGCCAGGAGAAGAACATGTATGCAAGCGTGAAACGTTGGACCGCCGCGAGATCGCTTGCAGAGCCGGACGTCCAGACCAGGCCCTCGAACAACTGCTGGATGCCGAACAGGAAGGGCAGGGCGCAGATTCCGAGATAACGGCGATCTGTCCGGAATGCGATATAGCTGCTCGCGAGCCCGGCTGGCAGGAGCACGGTAGCGGCTGCAAAGCTGGCTTCGGCTGAGAAGCACATGTCAGTCCTGCTTCGCTGTCGGCGGGAAGGCCAAACTGGAGCAAGCCCTTGCGGCGGGGATCGCCATTGCCGGGAGAAGATGGTCGACCGCGTTCGTGGCGAGACCATTGTGAGGTGGCCACGACGCATGGCTTCGGTCTTGCCGGGCTACAACGCTCCCGCTGGTCGGAACCAGCCGGCGAACGTGCGCGCTGCCCCGACAGAGCCAGGTCAATCGGATCGTCCTCATCACGGCGCGATAAGACCCTGTTCCAGCGCAGCATTGTCATAGAGGAAGACGGCGTTCGGATCCGGCAGGCCATGATCGGCGTGTGACGCTTCGCCGAGACGGCTCAGCAAATCGCTGATCAGCGAAAGTCGCGTGTGATGTTTGTCGTCGGCTCGAACCACGATCCACGGTGCGGCGATGCTGTGCGTGCGCGCAAGCATTTCGTTGCGAGCCGTGCTGTAAGCGTCCCAGCGCTTTGTGGCTTGATCGTCAACCGGGCTGATCTTCCACTGCTTGAGGGGATCCTTCCGTCTTGCCGCAAGGCGCTTTTTCTGCTCCGACTTCGAGATATCGAGATAATATTTGACCAATGTGATGCCGCAATGGGCAAGAAGCTGCTCGAACATCGGCACGGTCGCCATGAATTCCTCATACTCGGCGTCTGTACAATATCCCATTACCCGCTCGACGCCAGCGCGGTTATACCAGCTGCGGTTGAACAGAACGATCTCTCCTGCAGCCGGGAGATGACTCGTCCAGCGCTGGAAATACCAGGATCTGCGATCATGGTCCGAAGGTGGACCCAGCGCGACCACGCGCGTTTCGCGTGGGCTGAGATGCTTGACGATTCGTTTGATCGTCCCGTCTTTGCCTGCCGCATCCCTTCCTTCGAAAATGATCAGCAATTTGCGGCCATCGGCGATGATCTGCCGCTGCAGGGCGCTGAGCCCGACCTGGAGCGCACGAAGCTGCTCGGCATAGGAGCGCTTCTCCTTTTCATTCGTGCTCATCTGCACCTCTTCACTTTCAGGCTCTGCGCGGACTTCTTCGGTCCGTCCTTCGCGATAACAAGTCGACCCATAACAATCGTCCCCGCCAAGGGCATTCGTGCTCTCAGGATGGCGGGTTGGAATGATGGGTGGACGAGAACTTCGACCATCGCGGGATAAAGCCGGGAACCCGTTTCATGTACGCGCGGTATTCTTCGCCGAAAGTCGCGAGCGCTTCGCGCTCTTCGTTTCGCGCCAAGCGGACATACATGAAGGTGAGGACCGGGAACATCGCGAGGGTCAGCACGGTCGGCCATTGGAACAGGAACCCGAGCATGATGAGAATGAACCCGTCATATTGCGGATGCCGCACATAGGAATAAATGCCTTCTGTCGCGAGGAGATTGTTCTTTTGCGCGCGGTAGAGGCGGGCCCACCCGCTCGAAATAAGCCAGAAGCCGCCTCCGATCAGAACGAAGCTCGCAATATGAAATGGCCCGAAATGGGGGTTGGCCTGCCACCCGAACAGTTCTTCGAGGAGGTGTCCGGCGTCATGCGAGAACCAGTTCACCTCCGGATAGCGGCTCTGGAGCCACCCCGAGAGCAGATAGATGGTCAGCGGGAAGCCATACATTTCCGCGAACAGAGCAACGAGAAAGGCGCTGAAGGCGCTGAACGAGCGCCAGTCACGCTTTGTTTGCGGCTTGAAGAAGCTGAATGCGAAAAAGATGAAGATCGCGGCATTCACGAATGCCAGACCCCAGAGCCCATATGCGGGTGCTTCGCTGTGCATGGTCTGGTCTCCGGATCAGTGGCGGTGGGAGCCGGAACCGGCTGGCGGGTCATTTGCCGTGTCGGTGCCGGGCCGGCTCCTTCCATGATCGAGGTGGTCGTGTCCGCCATGCCCGCCATGCATGAACATATGCAACAGCGGACAGGCCAGCAGTAGTAGCGCCCACGGAAGAATTCCGAGCATATGCGCCCGGTGTTCGGCCAGAAGGAAGAATGCCGCGATTCCGGCAAAGGCGACAAAGGCGAGCGCGATGCGCCAGGTCGAACCGTTGGTCCTCGCGCCCATTGACCGATCATGTCTCTCGTAGTCCATATCTTGCACCCCATTCAGGCCATCAGTTGATGATCCGCTTCAACCAAAAAGACGCATGATTCACGTCCCCATTACAGTAGTCGTCGGTATGCGGTTCAGATTTCGAGCGCACTAGCAATTGTGGGGCCACCGCCATCGATCGGACCGGCTTCATTCCTGGCCCGGGTTGTCGGGAACGCCTGTCAAACATTAGGATTATCATTCGAATTCCAAGATTCGCACCATCTCGCCCCTTTCCTATTGTAGTCTCTCCTCGTTCGGCCGGCCACAGGGGTCACTTGGCTTGGGCCTGTGACTGGCACGCTGCACGAGAAGGATGCCGCCGAGGATCAGAATGGCGCCTCCGGCCTGTGTCCATGTCAGCCGTTCGCCGAACAGAGCCGTGCCGATCGCCAGGCCGATGATCGGCACCAGGAAGGTGAAGGCATTTGCCTGGGTGAGGCCAACCTGTTCCAGGGCTGTGAACCACAGCCAAAATGCGGCGGACGTGCCCAAAATGGCCAGGGTGAATAATATGGCGGCAAACTGTGCTGTCCAGGAAATCGAAGTCCAATCTTCGCTCGCTGATGATAGGAGCGCCAGAGGAATTGCCCCGATCGCCAGTTGGAAGCCCATTGCCATGACCGCGTCGGTTTGACCCGTGAGACGCTTGATGCCGATATTGCCTAGCGCAACCCCTGTCGCCGCGAGGCCGACATAGGCGATGCCAAAACGGTAATTGGGCATATTGTTTGAAGCGACTGCAGGCCAGGCGATAGCGACAACGCCAAGCAGGCCCAGGACAAGTCCCGCCTTGCCCCAAGAGCTAAGCCGTTCCTGCAAGATGCTGTGGGCGAGAAGCGCGGTCAAAAGCGGCTGCGTATTCGCGATGACAGTAGCAATACCGGGTGAAACATATTCGGCGGCATGGAACATTCCCAGGAACCCAAGGGAAGTTGCACCTAGACCCGAAGCAACGATCAAGATCCAGATACGAATATCGTGGGGGAGGGGCCGGCCCAGGAAAATGCCCAGCAGAATGAGGCTCAGTCCCGCGATTGCAGCGCGCATGGCCGCAAAGGCAACATGAGGCGCCAGGTCAAGACCAATGGTGATGAGCGGGAAGCACCCCGCCCAGAGCAGCATCACGGCAAGGAGTCTGGTGATCGAACCGGCAGTCAAATTTCGTCTGCCCAGGGCGCTTCACGCTCCGGCGAACTCCAGCGTAAAATCATGCGATTGGCAAGTTGCCGCGAGCATGTGGGATGGCGAATGGTCCCAAGCCTCACACCGATGGACTCTTTTCCCGGTCCGGTTCGCGCTCGCGGTTCCCATCGGACAGGCTTTGAATCTGACCTTCGCCTCCATCCATCCGCCGTGGCCTCGATGTGGTCAACGCCTCGAAGCCGGAAATTACATCGAAAAGTTCCTCGTCGATGCCCGTCTGGCGCAACTGCTGGAACGCGCTATTCAACTGCGCCAGCATCTCACTGATGTTCTTGTCGGCTCGCTCCATGGCCGCCAGTCTGCTCGCATTCTCGCTAGCGAGGGATTCGGCACAGGCCCGAAAGAGCGAGATGAACAAATATTCGCGGATGAGTGCGCCGGTAGTCTCAGGTCCGGTGCCCACGATCTGGGGCAAGTTTCCTGTTGGCCAGCGCATACTTGCGACATCGTCTTGCCACTGGGCGTCGAGTGGCAGCAAACGCTGACCAACCGGTTCGAATAGGGCTCCGGCCATGGGCCGGTTATGGAACACCCAAAGGCTGGTTTGCGCAGAGTCAGCCTGAAGCCCTTCGCTTTCAAACAGAAGCTGTGCGACAAAGGCAGTGATACCCTGGACAGAATTGGGAACAGCAAGAAGGCCAACCGGCGGTAGGCCCGCATCCGCGAGACGAGCATGAACACGCTCGCCTATAGCCCAGACCTGAGCTTTGCCAGTCAGAGCATCAAGTGTCTTGATCGCATGATCGGCGACAATATCGTTAAACCTCCCGACCAGTCCTTGGTCAGATCCGAATACGACAGCGCCAACCGCATCGGCCTGATCGGTTTCATTTCTCTCCGCTATCGGGGACGCTACCCGGTTTTCCCGAAACCAGGCGCCCAATCCCAATTCCACGGTTCGATTATAGTCGGCCAGCGCATGGACCGATCTTTCATATTGGCCAATGTTCGACGCGGCCAAGGCTTTCATTGTCCGGACGACGGATTGGAGATCGCTGGCATTGTTGATTTTTCGCCGCAGGCTCTCGATGGTATCGCTCATGATCGTTCTCGTCCGCCTGCCACAGGCCGCGATGAAGTGTTCTGCAGTTCTAGGGTGCCGGGCGATCCTGCGGTAATCTGGGCCTTCGGCGCGGCTTGGAAAGGCGCGACGGCCGCTCTGGCAATTTCAACGATAGTCGAGCGATCCTCGTCGCTGAGCTTGCCGGCGCTTTCAAATCGTTCGCGCACTTGAGCGGGTATGTGCACGGCCGCCTTCTGGACGGCGAGCTCGGCATCGGGCATCTGCTCGAGCGCGACGGTATCGAAGAGCTTGGCGGTTGCCGCAAGCAAGACAGCGATTTGCGCCGGCACCGGCACTGGCGCGCCTTCCCCCTGCTGCAGGCACGCGCGGATACGCTGTCCATGTTCGATCGTCTTGCGGGTGGCTTCATCCAATCGGGCACCAAAGCGGGCAAAGGTCTCGAGTTCCTCGAACTGCGCATAGGCAAGCTTGAGATCGCCTGCGACGGCGCGGTAGGCGGAACGCTGTGCCTTGCCGCCGACGCGCGAAACCGATTTGCCGACGTCGACAGCGGGCAGGATGCCCAATTCGAACAGCGACGGCGAGAGATATATCTGCCCATCGGTGATCGAAATGAGATTGGTCGGAATGTAGGCGGAGATGTTCTGTGCTTCGGTTTCAATGATGGGCAGGGCGGTGATCGACCCGCCTCCGAGTTCTTCGCGCAAATGGGTTGCTCGTTCGAGCAATCGTGCGTGAATGTAGAAGATGTCGCCGGGAAAGGCCTCGCGGCCGGGCGGGCGCCGCAACAGAAGGGACAATTCGCGATAGGCGCGCGCATGTTGCGTGAGATCGTCATAAACGATGAGAACATCGCGGCCCTGCTCCATGAAATGCTCTGCGATACTGGTCGCGGCATATGGGGCGATAAAGGCGAGACCGGGCGGGTCATTGCCTTCGGTGACGACAACGACAGTGTAGTCGAGCGCGCCCGCTTCACGCAGGGTCGCTACCGCTTTGGCGACGGCGGACGCGCGCTGGCCAATCGCACAATAGACGCACAGCACGTTCTGGTCGCGCTGGTTGAGGATAGTGTCGATAGCGATGGCGGTCTTGCCGGTCTGGCGGTCGCCGAGAATCAACTCGCGCTGGCCGCGCCCTATCGGAATGAGCGCATCGATGACCTTGATCCCGGTTTGCAGAGGGATCGTCACAGCTGCGCGATCCATGATGTGCGGTGCCGTGCGCTCAATAGGCAAACGGTCGCTGGCGACGACCGGTCCGTTGCCATCGAGTGGCCGGCCAAGGGGGTCGATAACGCGGCCCAGCAGGCCTTCGCCCACGGCAACATCCATGACTCGGCTTGTTCGCTCGACCTCATCGCCCGCGTTCAAATGAGAATACGCGCCGAGCAGAACGACGCCGGTTTCACTGTCATCAACATTGAATGCCATGCCGAGCACGTCGCCGGGAAAGCGTATCAGCTCCTCGAAGCCGACTTCGGGGAGCCCGGAGACCTTGGCGACCCCGGTCGCAATACTGGTGATGGTTCCCACCTCTCTTGGTGCCAGCTGCGGTGCGAATACCTTCCGCGTCTGACCGATTCCTGCAAATGCAGAGTCGAATGCACTTTGTAGGGTTTCGGACCTGGCTGTCATTGGCGTTGCGTTTCGGGTTTTGGTTTATCGGCCTTTGATCCGGCTTTGGGCGTTGTCGGCGGTCCGGTTGCGGTATCAACCAGATCCTTGTCTTGATGAAGGCTGGCAACCACCTTTTCCATCGCAGTGAGGTAGTCCGCGATGGACCAGGCTATCTTTTGTCCATTCGTGATTAATTCGATTCCGCTCACCAGGCTTGGCGCGGTCTCGAACCGCAAGGGAATATCGGCCGAGAACGTCTCCGTGAGCGCTTGCTCAATCGTAGCACGTTGCTCGCCCGACAAGCCGTAGGCGCTGCGGACGAGCACGGGCTCGGACGCAGCTTCGAGCGTCTGAGCGAGGGTCTCTTTTGTTCCGCCTTTCATCGTGCGCACCTGTTGGACGAACATTTCGGTCATACGCTCTTCAAGGCTGACCGCGGCGAGATCTTTCAGCGTCTTCCGCGCGATGGCGAACACTTCCTGTTGGGTTTTACGGCGTATGGCGTCATTGAGATTGTCGGCTTCGGCGCGCAACGCTTCCTGGCGTTTGGCACTCAGCGCATCGGCCGCCGTTCTCGCCTCATCGAGAAGCCGCCGACGCTCCGCCTTCACCTCTTCCATCGCTTCGTTCATGAGCGCCGCACGCTGCTCGTCGAACTGTTCGTTCTTGTGAAGGAACAGGTCGCGTTCCTCTTGCGCCTCGGACTTCTTCGCGTCAGCGTCAGCGAGCTCTGCGGCAATTCGCCTTTCCCGGGCATCGAGTGCGTCGAGGATCGGCTTGTAGAGGTAGCGCTTCAGCAACCACACCAGAATGAGAAAGTTGAGCGCTTGCGCGCCGACAGTGAACCAATCGATGAGCATCGATCACTTTCCCGCGGCTTGTGCGATGACGTGGTTCCAGAATGGGTTTGCGAAAACGAGGATCATCGAGAGCACGAAGCAATAGATCGCGACCGACTCGATCATCGCCAAGCCGACAAACAAGGTGCGCGTGATGGTGCTTGCGGCATCGGGCTGTTGTGCCAGCGAACTCAATGCTGTCGAGACCGCACGGCCCTCACCGAGCGCGGGTCCGATGCTCCCGAGCGCAATCGTCAGCCCGGCGGTGACTATTGAAGCGATGCCAATGAGCGTCATACTGTCCATAATGCCTCCTCTTGTTGCCGCGTTTCATGTTCTGGGTTCTGGGGTTGATACGGACCTGGCCGTGCGGCCGCGTGTGGCGGCCGCGATATAGACCGTAGCCAAAATGCTGAAGATATAGGCCTGCACCATGCCGGTGAGCAGACCAAGCGCGCTCATGACGACCGGGAAGATAAACGGCGTGACGGTCAGCAGGATCGCGAGTATCATCGTTCCACTCATCATGTTGCCGAACAGACGAACGGCCAGCGCCAATGTGCGCGACAGTTCGCTGATGATGTTGAACGGCAGCATGATGGCTGTCGGCTCGAGATATGACTTGAGGTAGCTACCCGGCCCCTGCTCCTTGATTCCGGAAAACGGCACCACCACCAGAACGCAGAGCGCGAGAGCGGCCGTGGTCGATAGCGATCCCGTGGGCGGTTCATAGCCGGGGAGGATGGTGAAAAGGCTGGCCAAAGCCAGGAACAGAAAGAGCGTGCCCAGAAAACCGATGTATTTTCTTGGGTGTCGGAGACCGACATCTTCGATTTGCTTTTCGATGCCCGTGACAATGATTTCCAGCAGATTCTGCCATCGGGATCGGTGCAGACCGGTCGAGAGCTTCCGAGTGATGAGCCTGGAGCCGACGGCAAGCACGAACATGAGGCCCCATGTGAACGCAATTGTGGCGTTGAACTTGATGAACCCGTATTGCCAGAAGATCATATCGTCGGGGCTAAGGCGCATAGCGGATCTCCGCTGGCAAATCGGGTGGGTTGGGTCTTGACGAACGGGTCAGCGAGTTCACGAAAAACCGTGCCAGGATGAAGCCCAGGAGGCACAGCAGCCACCGCGCCCAGGCATTGCCGCCGACAAGATAGAAGCCCGCCATGGCGATGCTCGTTCGCACCAGCAAACTGGCCGAAAACCAAAGTGCCGGGCGTTGCGACGGGATTGCCCTCTTCACCGTCCACCAAAGGCCGCCAAAGAAGAATACGCCGAGCAGAAAGCCGAGGAACACAGGCGCTGCCAGTATCATTGTTTCATTCATGATCGTCCTCCCGTTCGCTCTGCATCTCCTTTTGTTCCCTGGCCATCCAATGCCAGGCGTTGAGACAGCCGATGGCGAGGCCAGCCACCAGCAGCGCCAGGGTCCAGGGATGCCTACCCGGATAGCGTTGATCCAGCCAGAACCCGAGGGCAGCGCCCAGCAGCGTCGGAATCGCCACCGACCAGCCGATAAGGCCCATCATTCCCAAACCGAACCAGACGCCTTGTCCTGGATTGCGCCGTGCCTTGAGCTTTCGCGCCGCCTTCAAGCCGACCTGTCGGCTGAGCGACTGGCGCGGCTTCACGCGCCTCTTGCGGGACGGGTCAGTCATTGCGAATACTCGCCATGCGGTGGATGAGGTCACTTTCCATTTTCGCCAATATCGAGCGCAGGCTCTGTTCCTGGCGGTCAAGTGTCAGAAATTCCTGCTCGACTGCTTCACGCAACTGACCAAGGTCTGTTCCGCCCAGCGCGCGACGCACCGATACAAGAACGTCAGCACCAGCCTTGACGAGCACCCCTTCGTCCACAGCGAGAAATACTTCCCCCTCTGACGGAGTCTCGTAAGTCAGTATTCCGGCCGTCAGTGCCGCCACGCAATCAAGACGGCGAGGGAGAATACCAAACGAACCATGATGCGTCTCGGCGACAATCCGCGACACGCCGGCTTTCTCGGTGAAGATATCGAAGGGCAAGAGGATTTTGAGGTTCATGATCAGATGGCATGCTCAGATTGCGAACTTGTCTTTGCCTCGTCGATCGCCCCGATCATGTAGAGTGCGCTTTCGGGATAATCCTTGAATTCGTCGCGCAATATCCGCTCGCAGCCGTTCAGCGCGTCCTCGAGGCTGACCAGTTTACCCGTAAGTCCGGTGAACTGCTCTGTCGTGAAAAAGGGTTGCGTGAGAAACCGCTCCAGCCGGCGGGCGCGTGCGACGACGTTGCGGTCTTCCGGCGAAAGCTGCTCCAGCCCAAGCATGGCGATAATGTCCTTGAGCTCATCATATTGTGCGAGCGTGCGCCGGATTTCCCGCGCCAGGCGGTAATGCCGCTCGCCGACCACGCCTGGTGTGGCCATCTTGGAACTGGATTGCAGGGGGTCGACAGCCGGGAACAGGCCTTCGCTGGCCCGTTTGCGTGAGAGCACGATCGAGGCGGAAAGGTGCGAGAAGGTGTGCACAGCCGCCGGATCGGTAAAATCGTCGGCCGGCACGTAGACCGCCTGGATCGAGGTGATGGCGCCAGTATCGGTATTGGCGATCCGCTCTTGCAGCCCCGACAGCTCGGTGCCCATGGTGGGTTGATAGCCGAGCCGCGACGGCATCTGGCCCATCAGGCCCGACACTTCCATTCCTGCCTGGATGAAGCGAAAGATGTTATCGACTAGCAGCAACACGTCGCGGTGCTCTTCATCTCGGAAATATTCGGCCATCGTCAGCGCGGCGTGCCCGACGCGAAATCGGGCGCCAGGCGGCTCGTTCATCTGGCCGAAGAGCATCACCATATTCGGCAACACCCCCGCTTGCTTCATGGCATCGTAAAGCTCTTCACCCTCCCGACAACGCTCACCAATGCCGCAGAAAATGCTTACGCCGGCATTTTGACCGACCATGTTGTTGATCATTTCGGTCAGCAGCACCGTCTTGCCGACGCCGGCTCCGCCAAAAAGGCCCGCCTTGCCGCCGCGCTCCAGCGGTGCGAGGATATCGATGACCTTGATGCCTGTCTCAAAGACTTCGGATCTTGTGGAACGTCGCATAAGCGGCGGCGGTGCATTATGCACCGAACGCCATTTGACGCCCGACACTGCAGGTTCGCGATCTATGGCATTGCCAAACACATCAAACATTCGCGAGAGCACTGCCTTGCCCACCGGTGCTTTCAAGGGTCCGCCCGTGTCCTCGACGATCATTCCGCGAGCGAGGCCCTGTGTGGGCGTCAAGGCAATTCCTCGCACATGATGTGCATCTTGCTGAGCCAGAACTTCAATCACGATCTGTTTGTCCGGACCAGCTCGCAGCACCGAATATATCTGCGGCAAACGGCTGGCGAAACGAACGTCAACGACACTGCCGCGCACTGAAACGACCACGCCACAATTTGAAGAACTGGCTTCAGTGTTCATAAATGCTCACCTCGATCCGCTCGAGTGGAACCAGTCGGCGTACTTCCGCCCCTGCTGTTCCGGTCAGCGATAGGAGGTTTGTGTTCGGCCTGGTGCTGGCACCACACGCAATCGCAATCGATGTGATCGCAACTCGGATCGCGAGAGGTTCCGAGATGGTGTAGCTGCGCTATCGGAAAAAGGATTCGGCTCGCTATCGAGGGCCTGTACATTCGCTGGAGCGCAATGCGCGCGTCGCCGTGCGTGAGCAGCTTCTCCACGGCTGGCCAGCCCCGCTCACCGATGAGATTGACGATGAAGCGGTTGACCATACCGGCACGAAGCAGCGGCCGTAGTTCTTCGCGCCATAGGCTGGAATAGTCTCTGGCTTCAAGGATGCTGCGTGCCGCGAGCAGGCCCGATCGAATGGCGTAGCGCATGCCGAATCCCGCCAGCGCATCCTGGAACCCGGCCTGTTCGCCAATCACGGGGTGACCGCCTTGGATGGCCGAGCGTGGAATCCGGAAATTGCCGAAGCCGCCAAACGGCTTTGCGGCGCGCATTGTCAGCCCCAGTTGACTGCGGAAGAAGGCAACGGTTCGCTCCAGATAGACCGCCTGCTGCTTGAAGCCCTTCAACATACAGCTGGCGAGCGTGCCGCGGCCAGCGTGGATCAGCAGATAAGCGTAACCGCGCGGGGCGAGGCGCTCATCCAGGACGAGCCAGCTCCCGTCTGCCATGTGGGTCTCAAACACATACCCGACGGCGATGATGTCTGCCCGTCTCGGGCCGATCGCGAGGACAGCATTTCCTTCGGCGTCACTCGCCCGGTCTTCGAACCTGACCTCTACCCCAGCCGCAATCGCGTGGCGCAACAACGCATGATCGAGGCAACCTTCGTCGCTTCCCCGTCGAACAAGATAGAATAGGGCGCGCGCACTCTGTACCTGATAATGACTGCCACGGGAATCATAGACCGTGCCCCGGGTCACACCATGATGGTCAAAGGTCGGCTCGATGCCGGCAGCGCGCAGGTCATCCAACACATCCGTTTCGCCGCTCCAGTTCTCGAGGCCCTGGAAGTCCCCGTGAAACCGCATGCCGACATTGCGATGCCACTCGCGCACGAGAACGCGACGCCCAGCACGCGCGAGAGCAATCGCGCAAACGAGGCCCGCCGGACCCGCGCCGATAACCGTCACCTGGTTGCTTACATCTTCACGGGCGAAAGCCGGGTGCGTGTGTGGTGCGCGGATAGGGGACTGGGGGGCTGGCCGATCGTTTCCGGTCCCGGTCCGCGTGAGGGATGGCTGAGCGTGGGACATGATCATTTCGCAAGCGGACAGCAGGCACGCTCGGGCTGCGGCGCGCAGTGAAGACTTGCCTCGAACGGGTGCGGCGCCACCGGTGTTCGTGGTCTGCGATGGTGCATTAGCGCCGCCACAGCGAGCGAGGCCAGCCGTGCCGGCACCGGATCCGCGCGCGACGTCAGCGCCACCGGCACCGCCAAGCCGACTGCGATGCCTGCCGCAGTGGCTCCCGCCAGATATTCAAGGTTTTTCGCGAGGATGTTTCCCGAGACAAGGTCAGGTACGAGCAGAATGTCTGCGTCACCGGCCACGGCTGAAGCAATCCCCTTGTCCGCGGCTGCCTGGCTCGAGATGGCATTGTCGAAGGCGAGCGGACCGTCGACCAGGGCGCCGGTAATTTGTCCGCGCTGCGCCATGAGCGTCAGACATGCCGCATCGAGTGTCGAGACGATTTCGGGATTGACCGTCTCTATCGCCGAGAGGACGGCGGCCTTTGGCGTCTCGACCCCGAGGAGTTGGAACAGGTTGATCGCATTTTGCAGGATCTGGGCCTTGGCGCTGAGGTCGGGCGCGATGTTGATCGCCGCGTCGGTAATCCCCAGGAGTCTTGACCGGGTTGCGACGTCGACCAGGAAGACATGACTGACCCGCTCGCTTGGCACACGCAGCCCAAGTTCCTTGTCGAGCAAAGCGTGCATCAGGCTGTCGGTGTGGATATGTCCTTTCATCACTGCATCGGCCTTGCCCTCGCGGGCGAGTTCCACAGCTTTTGCTGCTGCGGCAATTCCCGAACCGGCGGGGACCATCCAATCAGGCGCCGGCGTCCATTCGATATCGCTGCAGATCGCGGCGATCGCCTCCGGATCGCCAACGAGACGCGGCTCGACCAAGCCGAGTCCCTGCGCTTCGCGCATAGTTTCCAGAACTTCCGATTGCGCGGCATCAGCTACGGCAACGCGTATGGGTCCAAGGCCGGTTGCCTGTTCGACGAGGCGCTGCAGATGTGGGGCAGGGGGGGGCAAGTTCACGCCACCTGCCTTGCGGGCTGCGCGGCCAGCAGCCGGCGCATGTGCTGCGCTATCATTTGTTCTTCGTCGGTTGCGAATGCTTCAACAACGACACGGCCCGCAGCCGACGAGATGACGCGTGCACCAGCTGTGTTGCGCTTGGGATCCAGGGCGACGCCCAGATAGCCGAGATCCGCGCAAATGTCGGCGCGAACCATGGGGGCATTGGCGCCGATTCCGCCGGTAAATACGAGGCGATCGAGGCCGCCCAAGACGGCGGTCAGTGCTGCCAGGTGTGAGCGCGCCTGGTAGCAGAAGTACGCTACAGCCTCGAGAGCGGAATGGTCTGTGGGCCGCGCCAGCAATTCCTGCATGTTGCGGCTGAAACCGGACAGTCCCAGCAGTCCCGATTCCTCGTAAAGGAGATGCCGGAGCCGATCTGCGGACAAGTCCATCTCTGTCAGCAAGTAAAGGATGATGCCCGGGTCGAGGTCGCCGCAGCGCGTCCCCATGGGCAGACCGCTCAATGTGCTGAAACCCATCGTCGTCTCGACGCTTCTGCCGCCCTTCAGCGCGCACATCGAAGCCCCGTTCCCGAGATGGGCAACGATGACGCGCTCGCCATCGACGTCGACCTCCTCGCTGCGCAGCCGTTCAACGACATATTCGTAGGAGAGGCCATGAAAGCCGTAACGGCGGATGCCTTGGTCACGCAACTCGCGCGGCAAACCCGTCAGGGTTGCGAGGTGCGGCATGCCATGATGAAAGGCGGTATCGAAGCAGGCGATTTGGGACAGGTCTGGGCGAGCGTTGCGGACTGCGGTGATTCCGGCCAGATTGTGCGGTTGATGCAGCGGAGCAAGCGGCACGAACTCGCGCAACCGCGCCTCCAGCGTCTCGGTTACGAATGTGGCGCAATCACATTCCGCGCCGCCATGGACAATGCGGTGCCCGACTGCCGTCAAACCGTCTCCGGCGGTGTGCCGGTCGATCGCATCCAAAAGCAGATGCAGAGCCATGTCGTGGTCAGCGACTTCTGCCGTTTCATCGAACGCCGTCGTCCCTGCTGCGTCAACGGCGTGAAAACGGCCATGTGCAAGGCCGATGCGGTCGATGGCCCCTGACCAGAGGCGCGCTGGGGGATCCTTGGTCGAAAAGAGCGCGAACTTCACGCTCGACGAGCCGCTGTTGATAACCAGAATAGCATCGCCTGCAGCTGCTCGCAGTTGGGGCTGCGTGGGGCGACCATTGCTAGGCATGGCTGCTGCCCGCAAAGCCGTACAGCCAGCCAAAGATCTGCTCGCCGGTTTTGTCCCTGGCTCGCCGCGCGTCCTCGAGCGCTTGGGTGATCGCGCCGATTACGTCTCTTTCCCGCTGAACCAACGACTGGTCAGGTGACAGCGGCTTGCGCCTTGGCGAGATCGCACCCGCCAACATTGCGGCACCGCGCATCCAGGGATTGAGTGCCTCGGAAAGGAGATAGCGGCTCGTCCGCATCGGGTGGAGCCATTTGAGAATATCCGGAATGGGCCAGAAGCCGGATAGAATTCGTTTTCGCGCTTCGCCCAGTGATTGGGGAGGACGGTTTCCTGATTGCCGCGACGGCGCCGCCGAAGTTGGTAATGTTCCGCTGGTTTGAGTGGATGAAGAAGCCATTGTTTCGCCGTTTCGCAAGAGATCGAAGAGGAGGCCGAAAATCGGATCACATCGCGGTCGCCGGAACTGGCGAGTCCTGTGCTGCGCTCCCGGCCGGCATCCTGCCGCGGCCGACGCCCGTCAGCCTGGTCCGCTTGAGCATCAGCGCGTTGATGGCAACAAGCGCGGAACTGCCTGACATGGCGAGCGCAGCAATCTCCGGGCTCAGCAGCACGGGATAGAGCACGCCGGCGGCGAGCGGGAAGGCGATGATGTTATAACCCACCGCCCACCAGAGATTCTGGTGCATCTTGCGCAATGTCGCACGCGACAGGGTGATCGCACCGACAATGTCGAAGGGATCGCTCTTCATCAGGACGACGTCCGCGCTTTCCATGGCGACGTCGGTTCCCGCGCCGATGGCGAATCCGACATCGGCCTGCGTCAGGGCGGGCGCATCGTTGACGCCATCTCCGACCATGCCGACCCGCTGGCCTTGCGCCTGCAGTTCCTTGACCTTATCGGCCTTCTGCCCCGGCAGGACATCGGCGAGCACGATGTCGATGCCGAGTTCCGCGGCGATCCGTTTGGCCGTGCCCGCATTGTCGCCGGTGAGCATCGCGACCTTGACCTTGCGTTCGCGCAGTGCGGCGACGGTCGCCTTGGCGGTGGGGCGAGGTGCATCGGCAATCGCGATCAGGCCCAGTATCTCGCCGCCGCGGGCGACATGGACAACCGTGCGGCCGGCGCCCTTCAACCGCTCGGCGGGTTCCGCAAGTGCGCCCAATGGAACGTTTTCATCCTCCATTACCTGACGGTTCCCGACCACCACGGATGCACCTTCGACTTCGGCACCTGCGCCCTTGCCCTCGCGGTTGGCGAAATTGCGGGCTTCCGGCAAAGTGATGCCCGATGCGCGCTCCAGGATCGCGATGGCAAGCGGATGCTCCGAGTTGCGTTCAACCGCTCCGGCCATGCGGAGCACCTCGTCCTGCGTATATTCCGCAGCCGCGACCACATCGACGACCTTGGGCTGCCCCATGGTGAGCGTTCCGGTCTTGTCGAAGATGATCACATCAAGCTTGGTCGCGTCCTCGAGCGCGCCGGCATTCTTGAACAAGATGCCGTTCATCGCACCAAGACCGGTGCCGACCATCACCGCCATCGGGGTGGCAAGACCGAGTGCATCGGGACAGGCGATCACGAACACGGTGATCGTCAGTGTCAATGCGAACAGCAAGGTCGAACCCAGCGCCCAGTACCAGCCGGCAAATGTGGCAAGGCCGATAACGATCGCGGCGAGCACCAGCCATTGCGATGCGCGATCCGCGAGTAATTGCGCCGGTGCCTTGGAGTTTTGCGCTTCCTGGACGAGCTTGACGATCTGGGCGAGGGCGGTATCCGCTCCCACTTTGGTCGCGCGGTAGCGGAAACTGCCGCTGCGGTTGATCGTGGCGCCAATGACCGCATCGCCGGGGGCTTTGGAGACCGGCATAGATTCTCCTGTCAGCATCGATTCATCGACGTCCGACTTGCCATCGAGAATCTCGCCGTCGACGGGGATCTTGTTGCCGGGGCGGATCAGAACGACATCGCCGACCAGCACCTCGGCGGTCGGCACTTCGATCTCCTTCCCGTCGCGCAGGACTGTCGCCATCGGCGGCGCCAGGTCCATCAATGCGCGGATAGCCTGCGAAGCGCCGGCCCGTGCCCGCATTTCAAGCCAGTGGCCAAGAAGAATGAAAACGAGCAGAACGGCCGAGGCTTCGTAGAATTGCTGGCCCTCGAAAAAGAAAGTGGTGCCGACGCTGAACAGATAGCCGGTGCCGACGCTCAGCAACACGAGCACGGCCATGTTGAGAATACCATTGCGCAGCGCTCGGATCGCGGCGACCACGAAGGGCCAGACGGGATAAAGGATCGCCGCGCTTGCAAGCAGGAACAAGGCGATGTTGAGCTCCAGGCCGAAAGGTGGGGTGAGCAAGGGGCGGTCCATCCCCATCGGAGACAGGCCGAAGATCGGAAGACTAAAGATCAGGCTGATGAAGAACCGGTTGCGCATGTCGCGCGCCATCGCGGCCATGTCCATCCCCGCGCCGTGCCCCATTTCATGAGCCATGGCGTCGTGCGCCGGCCCCCCTTTGGCGGCAGCAGCGACGGCTCCCGGCCGGTGATGATGGACGTGACCGGACGCGGGGCCCTCGCGGTTCTGGCTGTCGCCGTCTGGGGTCACCACGGCATCGCGGGCGCAGACATGCCGGGGGACGAGACGGCCGCCGCAGTGAAACCCGCAGTCATTGATGATGCCGCGCAACTCGGCGACATTTATCAGCGTCTCGTCAAAGACGACCGTTACGCTCTCGGAAGCGGGATTGGCTTCGGCGCTGAGCACTCCAGCGCATTTTGAAAGCTGCTTTTCGACGCCGAGATGATCAAGGCATTGGAACAGCCCGCGGGCTTCAAGTGTCACGGTTGGCAAGGCAAGGCTCCGTTGTTGATGTGGTTCACCGGCTGTGTTTGGCATGGCCACAGGTGTTCGAGGGGCCAAAGGAGGGGGGCGTGCGGCCCCTCGAACAGAGTGGTGCGGCGCACAAAGGGCTGCGCCGCACGTGTTCAGCCTACAGCATCAGCCGGTCGATTTGCACCCTTGGGAGTGCTTCGTCGCCGCGTCTTTGGTGGCGCCCGGGTCTTGTCCGCCGGTCTCCGCGGGACTTGCGGCCCGCTTGTTGCCGCAGCAGCATCCCGACGACTCCGTCTTCTTGTCAGGCGCCTCGTTTTGTTTGGCTCGGCTCGTCATGAATACCTCCATTGGTGGCTCCCCCCTGAGGGGATATGGTTCAAGACGCACTGGCGGCATGAAACTTACAGTCCGGAACCGGAACCTGGGAAACCTGTCGAACCAGCCCTGACCGGCGGGGGCCAGACTGGAGGATGCCGAAGAATTCCATCTTGATGGCATCGTATAGCGCCTGCGGCGGGGAATCCTCTCGGCGCGCTGATAATCGTTGCTCGGGATGGCCTCGACCAGCTTTCATTGTTGGCGCTGGCGAACGCGGCGCCGGCATTCACACGATTCTTCTCTTCCTTCGACTTCGTCAGTGGCGCACGGCCGCTTCTGCAAGCGCGGCACCGATCATCGCCTTTGCTTCGCTCTCGATCTGATCGAGATGGTCGAGGCTCCGGAAGCTTTCCGCGTAGATCTTGTAGATATCTTCCGTTCCCGAAGGTCGCGCCGCGAACCAGCCGTTCGCGCTTCGTACGCGCACGCCGCCCAAGGGAGCGCCGCTCGATGGCGCGGCGCTTTCGATGGCGATCACGGCTTCGCCAGCCAATTGTCCAGCCTCGAAACTGTGCGGCGTCAGCTGCCTGAGCTGCTCTTTCTCGCGTCTCGTCGCCGGAGCGTCGGTACGCCGGTAGAACGGCTTTCCAATCGTGGCGGTCACCTCGGCGTAGAGCGCAGTGGGATCGCGGCCCGTCTTCGCCATGATCTCCGCAGCAAGCAGGCCGAGCGCGATTCCATCCTTGTCGGTAGTCCATACCGAGCCGTTCTTGCGCAGCAGGGTCGCTCCGGCGCTTTCCTCACCCGCAAAGCCGAGCTTGCCTTCGAGCATGGCGTCGACGAACCATCTGAACCCGACCGGCGTTTCGACCAGGGGGCGGTCGAGATGCGCGGCAAGCCGATCGATAAGCGCGCTCGTTACCATCGTTTTTCCGATCCCGGCGTCGCGCGGCCACTGAGGCCGGTTCATGAACAGATAGGCAACGCAAGCGGCGAGATAGTCGTTCGGAGGCATCAACCCCTGCGAGGCTGTAACAATACCGTGCCGATCGGCATCCGGATCGTTGCCCACGGATATGTCGAATCGGTCCTTGAGGTCGAGTAGCTGCGCCATCGCATAGGGCGAAGAGCAATCCATTCTGATGCGGCCATCGCGATCGGCGGGCATGAACCCGAAGCTCGGATCGACGGTGTCGCTGACCAGACAAGCATCGAGCCGGTAGCGCTCGATGATGGCAGGCCAGTAGTCGACCGAGCTGCCGCCGAGGGGGTCGATGCCAATTCGCAGGCTCGAGGCGCTGATCGCCTCGAAGTCGAGGACGTTGGCAAGATCGTCGACATAGGCCGAACGGAAATCCTGCCGTGACAATGCGGATGAACGATAGGCCCGGTCATAGGACATGCGGCGCACGCCGCCTAGCCTGGCGTCGAGTAGCGCGTTGGCGAGGCGCTCGATACTGCCGGCCACTTCCGGCTCCGAGGGTCCGCCATGCGGCGGATTGTACTTGAAGCCGCCATCCTCCGGCGGATTGTGTGAAGGAGTTATCACGACGCCATCGGCAAGGCCGCTCGTGCGTCCGTGATTGTAAGAGAGAATCGCGTGAGAGATGACTGGCGTCGGCGTAAAGCCGTCGCGCGCGTCGGTCACGACGGCCACCTCATTCGCTGCGAATACCTCGATTGCTGTCCTTGCCGCCGGTCCCGACAAGGCGTGCGTGTCGACCCCCAGGAACAAAGGACCGTCTATGCCGGTCCTTGCACGGTGAAGGCAGACCGCTTGGGCAATCGCCAGAATATGCGCCTCGTTGAACCTGCATTCGAGCGCCGAGCCGCGGTGGCCGGAAGTGCCGAACGTGACACGCTGGCCGGCGTTGCCAGGATCCGGGGCTAGGTCATGATAAGCACGGATCAGTCCCTCGATATCGACGAGCTGCGATGGATCGAGCCGTTTGCCCGCGTCGGGATGCGCATCAGTCATGCTCCACCATCCTCCGGAATCGATGCTTCGCCCGGATTTTGGTTCAACCGGCCGGTTTTGGCTATCCAGTTGGCGAGGCCTGGCCTTGTCTGCATGCGCGCGTCGCTTCGGGATCAAGGGAATTGACATCCGCAAGGACGTGGTGTTGCACGAGTTCTTACAGCGAAGCCTCACATTCTTTCGGCAAAAACCATGATGCGCCACCCTGCGGCTATATATTCGGCCATTAGCACTCATGGCGGACGTCAGCCAATCATCAGAAAAAGGGCTCCCCCGGCTGTGATGAGCGCCACCGCGCTTCCTGCGCCCACGATGAGTCCATGCTTTGGCGAACCCGTCAGTGCGCCCAATAGGGATTTGGTCAATGTATTCGCCGTGACCGCCAAGCCGATGCCGATCGCGGCAATCTGCGGATCGAGCGCCCCTTTGGACAATTGGGACAAGGACAGACTGATCGCATCGACATCGGCCAATCCGGAAATCGCCGACAGCCCGAATACGCCGGCGGGACCGGAGAACTGCGCCGCAAGTTTCGAGACCAGCATGACCCCGGCAATGAGTCCGGCAAGCTTCAAGGCCGTGCCCAGTTCCAGCGGGCTGGTCATGGCGATTTGCGGTCGCTCCATGTTGCGCTTGCCGGCGCGCAAAATAAAGATGGCGCCCATGATTAGGATGACAGAGCCCGAAATCGCCAGCGGCAGCATGATGAGGCTGAGCAGCGACGGATTGGCGATTCCGACGACGACGATCACACGCGCCATCATGACGGCACAGCTCATCAGCGTAGCGCCCGAAAGGAGCCAGCAGGCGTCCGGATGGGCCCTTGCCATCTTCGCGAAAGTCAAAGCGGCAGCGGTCGATGACGCCAGGCCGCCGGCGAGCGCGGATACGATCAGGCCGGCTCGCTCGCCGAAGATGCGGATCGCGAAATAGCCAAGAAAGGAAACGGCGGCGAGGAGGATCGTGAAACGCCAAATCTCGGTCGGATTGATCGCGTTCCATGGATCGATCGCCTTGTCGGGCAAAATGGGCGCAATGAGAGCGGTCATCACGACGAGAATGACGAATGCACGAATCTCCGGCCAGGTGAGCATTTTCAGCCACGCATGAAGGGGCTGCTTGAATGCGAGCATGGCCGTCGCCGCCGCTGCCGATGCAATTGCCACCGACATCTCGCCCAGAACTGCATAGGCTCCGAGCAGGAACGCCAGGAGTCCGGCAACAGTGCCGGTAACACTGAAGCCTTGTTCGGTTCGCGCTTCTAGATATTGGAAAGCGGCCGTGATCAGTCCGAACGTCAGGAATGCAAAGCTGAGAAAAATCGCTCCTGCGGTGGACGCGACAAGAGCACTGATACCTCCGAGCAAGCCGGAAAGACCATAGGTTCTGAGACCGGCCGCGCGCTTTCCTTCAGGTACTTCGCGAAGGCTCCAGCCGCGTTCGAGACCAAAGAGCAGGCCGATTGCCAGCGCAATGGCAAGGCGTTCAAACTGGCTATCGATGGGCATACCGCGAACCCTTGTCTCAACAACATTGCCGTCAACCGATCAGCCTCCGCTGGTCAGACAAAGAGCAATCTCAAGTTGCAGGACGTAGGCGAAGCGGCGGCCTTACAGAAGGTTCGGCCACGTTCCGCACATCAGCGGTATCGGCGGAGCTGCGGGATCGAGGGCTCGCAGCGGGCGAAGACTTGTTTCTCGGAATGTCGGCGTGTTTGTGCTCCGGATCACCGACAGGCAAATCGATGTACGAAGTCGGTTGAACGAGCTTTTGATCGTTCGTGACTTTGTCGACTCGCTGGAGGTTAATTCGTTGGGGGACTGGGCACCGCACTGTTCAGCTGCTCCCGCCTGGTAGATGCCGCAGCGAACATTGCAGCGTCGAATCGCAAGGCTCCCATGCCGATTTCATCGATCCACGTGATCTGACGCCCCCTCGCGAACTGTAAGCCGCGTGCGACCCGCGCGTCATGATTATGTTCGCGAGGCGTGCTCGCTCAGCCTGGATGGGAGCAGACATTATGCCGAGACTGACTGATTCCGGAGTTTGCGTTGGGATTGCCCTGCTCATGGCAAGCCTTGCTCATGTCCCCGAGGCGCGGTCACATGCCATCGCAGATGCCGGTTGGAGCACGGCCATGGTAAGTAGTAATCTTGCTGATAGCTCCGCCGCACAGGCCCAGCCCGATCTCGAGATCGCCTATTCGGACTTCATCGATCGCATCGACAGGAACGATGTTCGCGAGGTCGTGATCTCCGACAGCATGGTCAAGGGTGTGCTGGCTGACGGAAAGCGTTTCCAAACGACCGCCCCGCAGGACGCCGGCCTCATACCGCGGCTGCTCGATCACCGCGTAAGAATAACTGCCGCGCAGAGCAAGACCGGACCGACCTCAGCGGGCTGGTTGTGGTTGTTCATTCTGCTTCTTCTTCCGCTCGTGGCGATTGCGGGTTTCGTGATCTGGTCCCAGAAGCGTCAGGCCAAGAGCGGAGGCGGGGCGTTCGGCATCCGACAATCCCAAGCGAAGCAGGTCGAAACCGATGCGCCGCCCGTAACTTTCAAGGACGTTGCCGGCATCGATGAGGCGGAGTTCGAGTTGAGCGAAGTCGTCGAGTTTCTGAAGCGACCGGAGAGATTCCAGCGGCTTGGTGGAAAGATACCCAAAGGTTGCTTGCTTAGCGGGCCACCTGGGACTGGAAAGACCCTGCTCGCACGGGCTATGGCCGGAGAGGCGGGCGTGCCCTTCTTCTCGATGTCCGGCTCTGCGTTCGTTGAAATGTTCGTGGGCGTTGGGGCGCGCCGCGTGCGGGATTTGTTCGCCCAGGCGAAAAAGAACGCACCTTGCGTCGTCTTTATCGACGAGATCGATGCTGTCGGACGACACCGAAGCGCAGGCGTGGGGGGCGGTAACGACGAGCGCGATCAGACGCTCAATCAGCTGCTTGTCGAAATGGACGGATTTGCCGGCGACCAGGGCGTCATTGTCGTCGCCGCCACAAACCGCCCGGACGTCCTGGATCCGGCATTGCTGCGGCCCGGGCGCTTCGATCGCCAGGTGGTGGTGCCCGCTCCTGACGTTGGGGGCCGCGAAAAAATTCTGCGTGTGCACTTGCGGCACGTTCCTCTGGCGCCGGATGTGGACGCGCGAGTCATGGCGCGGGCGACCCCGGGCTTTTCCGGAGCGGACCTTGCAAACCTGGTCAACGAAGCCGCGCTGCTCGCGGCCCGATCCGGCGCTGAACGCGTCTCTACAGCCGAACTGGAGGCGGCGCGGGACAAGGTCCTGCTTGGCGCCGAGCGACGCTCCCTGGCGATGACCGCCGATGAAATACTCACGACAGCCTATCACGAGGCCGGACACGCCTTGGTCGCTCTGCATGTCCCCGGCCATGATCCGCTGTACAAGGTGACGATCATTCCGCGCGGTCGTGCCCTTGGCGTCACGATGTCGTTGCCGGAGCGCGACCGTTACGGCCTTGCTCGCGTGGAACTGGAGGCGAAGATTGCCATGATGTTCGGCGGGCGCGTCGCGGAAGAACTCACCTTTGGGAAGGACAGGATTACCACGGGCGCCAGTGACGACATCCGCCAGGCCACCGTCCTTGCGCGGCGCATGGTCACCGAGTTCGGTTTCAGCGACCGGCTCGGCCCGCTGCGCTACGGCGACGGCGACCAGGACACCTTCCTCGGCCACGGCGGCAGTGCTCGGCTCAATGTTTCGGAAACCACCGCCAATATCATCGATGAGGAAATTCGGCGCATCATCGAAGAGGGCGAATCGAGGGCGCGCAAACTGCTCACCGAACGCCAGGACGAGCTTCAATGCCTGGCAGAAGCTCTCATGGAGCATGAAACTCTGTCGGGCGAGGAAATCCGCGCGCTTCTGGCAATTCCGGTAGCCGGCGGCAGATCCGAAAAGGTCGGAATTCTTGAAGCGCGCGAAAGCGCCGTCCCCGAGATGCCATCGGTGCACTAGAGCGCGATGACATAGGATTGACTCGGATGGGGATTCCCAAAGGGCGCAGGATGTGATTCACGATGTCTGCTGGTGATGGAGGCCAGCATGGCATGGTTCGAGCCTATTCGATGGATCTTCGCGAGCGCGTTCTTGCGGCGGTGATAGACGAGGGCATGTCGGCGCGTGGCGCTGCGGCCCGGTTTGGAATTTCGGAGAGCAGCGCGATCAAGTGGGTGAAGCGTCACCGGCAGACCGGGAGCGTTGCGCCTTTGCAGATCGGCGGTCACAAACCCCGGCTATTGACGGGCGACTTGCGCGACTGGCTGCTGGAGCGAACGGGCAGCGACTTCACCTTGCGCGGACTGGTGGCCGAACTGGCTGAGCGCGGGGTGAAGGTTGATTACGTGCAGGTCTGGCGCTTTGCCCACGCCGAGGGGCTGAGCTTCAAAAAAAGCGTTCTTCCCGCCGAACAGTTGAGGCCGAAGGTGGCCCGGCGGCGCGAGCAGTGGAAGAAGTTCCAGGCCCGGCCTGATCCCAGGCGTCTGGTCTTTGTTGACGAGACCTGGGCCAAGACCAACATGGCCCCTTTGCGGGGCTGGGCGCCGGTCGGCCAGCGGCTCCACGCCAAGGTGCCCTACGGCCATTGGAAGACGATGACCTTCATCGCCGCGCTGCGCTGCGACCGGATCGATGCCCCGTTCGTGTTCGATCAGCCGATCAACGCCGTCACCTTCACCGCATGGGTCGAAGAGCAACTCTGCCCGACACTGGGACCGGGCGACATCGTCGTGATGGACAACCTCTCAAGTCACAAGAGGCCCGCTGTCAGGGCTGCAATCCGAACCAGAGGCGCGCACCTCCTGTTCCTGCCGCCCTATAGCCCCGATCTCAATCCGATCGAACAGGTCTTCGCCAAGCTCAAGCACTTGCTCCGCAAAGCCGCAGAGCGTTCCGTCCAAGCCACATGGCAGCGTATCGGTTCGCTGCTCGATGCCTTCCCGCCAGATGAGTGCGCAAACTACCTCAGAAACTCCGGCTATGCGTCAATGTAATGTCATCCGACTCTAGCGTCAGGTCTGCGATTTCGATACCGCTCAAGTGGCCCGCCCAGGATTGCTTCAACCCGCCGTTCGATCTCGCACAGTCCTCGTTTCGAAATCCTTCGGTACTGGCTAGAGTTCACGCCGGCCAATGCGTCGAATATTGCACGCGTGAGCGTGAAATTGTGTGCTGATTTCAGCTCGAGGTCCGGGTGGAGGATGAGGCCTGGGGCCAGCTCGCGCGTATGTCCTCGGGCAGGCAGCTTCGTATGTCCTCGATCTCGCCACTTGAAACATGGCGCCCGACGACTGCGAGTGCAGCCTCGACGGCACGTCTTGGATGACGCAGCTTCGTCGGTGCGATGGCGGCCATTACCGCCTCCACAAACTCGATCATCGAGTGGAGACGCGTTGGATGAGACTGAAAGCTCCACCCTTCATAATAGATCCCGCGGATCAGGTTTGGCAGCTGTCCGCCGAATTGGATGGCCTCGGCAGGAGGCAGGCGGTCGCGTAAGACGTGAAGGACGGCGCGCAGCAACGCATAAGTATGTGCCTGATCCACGTCGCCAAGCTCCGCGTCCAGATCCCCTAGCCAGAGGCGAGCCTGGTGAACCGCATGATCAATATGCCGTGATCCTGTGGTCATTCCTCAAATCCTTCAAATGAGTAGTTCGCGGCAATCGAGCGGAAACTCGCGTGATTGCCGGATCAATTTTATCCATGACAACCCTTATGCCGTACAGCCGACTTGGCTCTATTCGATGGAGGCCGCCACCCAGCGCTTCGCCCTGAGCATCGGACACAGATCAACTCGCCGACACGGCATTGAGCGCGGGCTCAGTTTGCTGGTCTGCCATCGGGGCCACCATCAGCTCCTTCTTGAGATGTTCGAGTTCTGCGGACCCGAGCGTCTCATGGGCGAGCAGATCTTTCGCGCTCCTTTCCAGCAAGGCCTGGTTGTGCGCGAGGACGCCGCGGGCGGTTGTGAAGGCATCGTCGATCAGCTTTCTGACGGCCTCGTCGATGGCCTCCGCGGTGCCGTCGCCATAGGTTTTCGGCCGCCAGAGCGGCGTCTGGCCGACAAGGAAGCTTCCGGTCTCCGGCTCATAGGCGACCTGGCCCAGTTCAGGAGTCATACCGAAACGCACCACCATGCTGCGGGCGATGTCGGTCGCACGCTGCAAGTCATCGGCGGCCCCTGTGGACACGTCCTGATAGATGAGATCCTCTGCCGCTCTTCCGCCAAGCAAAGCCGCCATGCGGTTCATGAGTTCACTGCGGCTGGCGAGGAACCGATCCTCCATGGGCCGCTGCAGCGTATAGCCGAGCGCGGCGATACCGCGCGGAATGATCGAGACCTTCTGGATGGGGTCGGTACCCGGCAGGCTCATTGCGACCAGCGCGTGCCCCATCTCATGATGTGCGACAGTCTCACGCTCGCGTGGACTGAGCACCCGGCTCTTCTTTTCAATGCCGGCGACCAAACGTTCAAAGGCTTGCGTGAAATCCTCAAGGGTCGTCGCTTCCGCGCCGCGTCTGGTGGCGATGACCGCCGCCTCGTTGACGAGATTGGCAAGATCGGCGCCAGTAAAGCCCGGTGTGAGGCCCGCAACGGTGTCGATGTCGAGATCGGATTCAACGCGAATCCGCATCATGTGCACGCGAAGAATTTCAACGCGTCCCTTGCGGTCCGGACGATCGACCAGCACCTGACGGTCGAACCGGCCCGCACGAAGCAGTGCCGGATCGAGAACTTCAGGGCGGTTGGTTGCCGCAAGAACAATGATTCCGGCGCTCGGGTCGAAGCCGTCCATCTCGGCGAGAAGCTGATTGAGTGTCTGCTCCTTCTCTTCATGCCCCCCACCAGGCAGGTCGATCCCCCGTGCCCGGCCAAGCGCGTCGAGCTCGTCGATGAACAGGATCGCCGGGGCCTGCTTGCGTGCTTGCTCGAAAAGGTCGCGCACGCGCGCCGCGCCCACGCCCACGAACATTTCAACGAATTCCGAGCCTGTGATGGAGAAGAAGGGGACATGCGCTTCGCCGGCGACGGCACGCGCGAGCAGGGTCTTGCCGGTGCCCGGCGGTCCGACGAGCAGAACGCCCTTGGGAATGCGGGCACCGAGGCGGCCATACTTCTCGGGATCGCGCAGGAATCCGATGATTTCGGACAACTCCTGCTTGGCTTCGTCGACGCCGGCCACATCGGCGAACGTGGCTTTGACATTCTCTTCCGAATAGACCTTGGCACGGCTGCGACCAATTCCCATCAAGCCGCCATGGCCTCCCGACGCCATTGGACGCAGCAGGAACATCCACGCCAGGATCAACAGCGCCGTGGGCAGAATCCACGAAAGCAGGTTCGACAGAAATCCAGGCGGCTCTTCGCCTCGATAGGTGATACCGCGCTTCTGGAGCTCGTCGGCGATCGCAGGATCGACTCGGATCGTGGAGAAATGCTGTGTCTCGGCTGCGCCCTTGCCTTTGCCGTTGGCCTCTTGACCAGCGGCCTTGTACGCGCCGGTTATCGTCGTCGGGCCCACAACGACGTCGGTGATCGCGTTTTTCTCGACGAGCGCTTGGAATTCGCTGAACGGGATTGTCTTCAGGTGGCCAGAACTCGTCCAGTAATTCTGCAGGATCACGAGCAGCAAAAATGCCACGATGATGTACACGATATCGAGCTGCGACAAGCCTTTCCGTTTTCTGTCCCCCTGTTCCATGTTCCGGTCCTTTTCCAAGAGAAGTTACCTGCGCCAGGAGGCCAGAAAATTGTACAGTGGTCCGAAAACAAGAGCGACATACCAGCCCCAGGCGAAGCTTTCGCCGAAACCCAGGAAGAAGGTGCGCCAGCTCAGGAGCTCGAATCCGGGCAAAAAGATCGCGAGCGCCGAATGATTGATCAAGCTTCCGGGGAATAACAGATAGCCGATTACGCAGAGCACGTAGGAGAAGACAAGGAACAGGCTGAGGGCGAAGCCGAAGGCGAAAACCGGGATCAAGGCCGGACCGGGCCGTCGAGCATCATGCGCCATGGTGATGCGCTCCTTGAACTGTCCTTGCGGGCGCTTCGCCAGCAAATTCCTGCGGTGCGGCTTCGAACTTGTCCCGGCAGTCCGCCGAGCAGAAATAATAGGCCTTGCCCCGATAAATGCTGCTCTTTGCTTCAGGCGTAGCGACCGTCATCCCGCACACCGGATCAATCGCCGTTCCCGGCTCCTGCAGTCTGTCGCCCGATCCTTCATGAGAGCCATGATGGCCATGACCTCCGTGCCCCATGATATGGGCGCCACACCCGAACCGCATCAAAACGAAGAACAGGGCTGCCCAGAAGAGCAGATAGAGGGTTGTGGTCATCGCTATCTCCGCATTTTTTCGCTCATCGGCATCTGCTGCATCATGCCTTGCGGGCTAAGCAGGGTGTCGGCCTGTTGTTTCTGCTCGGTGGACAACCCCGCATAGAGTCTTTCGAGCGCGGGACGCAGCGTGCGAACGTTGTCGCGCATGGCTTCGAGCATATGCTCGTGACGGTCTAGCCGCGCGATCGGCGACATGGTTGCGTTCCCTTGATGTCCCGCCATCATTGAGGCGCGCATATTATCCATATTGGCGGCGACACCGCGCAGCGCGCTGGCATAGGCGTCCCACGCTTGCGACTGGGCGGACGTGATGTTGAGCTCGCTCCGGATCGCACCCAGACGCTGCTCGACATGGGCAGTCATGTTCATGCCTTCACCCATCATCCTGCACATTGGCATGCCATCCATCATTTCGCCCTTCATCGGCATTTCCTTGCCGCCCATGCCAGCCATGCCCTTCATGGTGTCTGGCTGGGCGGGAGGTTGAGTGGAAGGCTGTGGCGTGGCCGCCGGCGCGTCGGCCGGATGGTGCCCGGAATGTGTATCCTGCGCTTGCACCATGGCAGGCGACGCGGCCAACATAGCCAACGCCATGGCACCGATGCTCACTCGTCCGAATCCGTTCATAGATGATCTCCTTGCAACCGACTTGCGTCACTCATCCGACGTTTCATGGGGTCGGAGATTACAGTCGAACTTTCGATCGAACGCAAAATTAGGGCGCCCCCCTGAATCAGTTGTCCCGGCGCAGGGGCCAGTCGCCTATGCGCAGCCTTCCTGAGACAAGATCGGCACTTGCCGTCGAGAGACCGAACAGTTCATTCTCGACGATCGCCGCGATAGCGTCCCGATAGTCCTCGCAGTTGGCGCCATGCGTCGGTCGGAGGCGTACGGTTGCCATTTGAGGTTCGCTGAGGGCCCCTCCAATGCCGCTGACGAGCAAGCAATGCGCTTCGCCAACTCCGTCCAGTCGCGCGACCCGCTCGGCAATGAGGCCGGCGGCGATATTGTACAGCTTGCCAACATGCGAGATGGCGTTCTTGCCGGGAACCGATTCCATTGTCATCGGCCGGAAGGGCGTGATCAGTCCATTCACGCGATTGCCGCGCCCGGCCTGCCCGTCGTCACCGCTTTCCGCCGATGTGCCGAGAACCGTGAGGTAAAGGCTCATGGCGTCCGGGTCGTCGGCGGTGTTGACCGCGACAACGGCGGGCAGCTGATGATCTTCGGCGATCTGGCCGACGGTGGCGGCGACCAGCTTCTTTGCGCGCGAATAGGTGGGCAGGCCGTCAATGTAGCGATCGACGAAGGCGCAGGCGACGGTGAGGCGGACCTGTTCCCCGTGCCGCAATGCCATAATCTTGATGTCCCGGCCGATTTCCGGATGGCCTTGTGTGGCCATACGCCCGAGTTCATGCTCGGCGGCGAGCACGACCTTCTCGAGCCTGCTGAGTGGCGCATAGCCGACGCCGATCGATGTGTCGTTGGCAAGAGGCGAGGCATCGGTTGCACTGCGGTCGAAGAGCGCGCTCAAATCGCTCGAACCCGGACGGACGAGGCAGTGCGTCCGCAAGTGCGAAGCCGGTTCAAACAGTGGAATATGGTCGCTAAACCATGCCTCCGCGACCTCACGAACGATATCCTCAAGCGGGAGACCTTTCTCACCGCACTGGCTGATCGCACGTCCCGCCAGAAATATTTCCATCGGCTGCGTGATCCGCCCGCCGCCGAATGCGGGTTCGGAGCAGCCGCCCCAGAGCAGTGCCTTGTCGACGTTGTAGTGCAGAATGCGACCGAATGTGTCGAGGTAGCGGTGCGTGAGCTCCCGGCTCAGCGCTTCGGTCAGATGGTCGCAGATCGAATCGGGATGACCGGCGCCTTTGCGTTCGACGATCTCGACGGGGAGCAAGTCACCGCTGGGTTCGGTCAATGGCGTGAGATCGATCCGCATGATGTCACCTCGATGCGAACTCTTTGGCCTCGAAAAACGCGCTCCGGATCCTGGCTGATCTGCCCCAGCCACAGATCCTTACGGGCTTGAGCGAGCCTGGCGCAACATCTCCTGTGCATGTCCATGCCCAATTGCGTACCGCGCCAGCGGGATCGTGTACCAGCGACCTGTAATCGTTCGACGCCCCATGCGTCCATCCCAACAGCGAATGCCGCGACTGGGTCTCCTTCCAGCAATGGCGATCACGATTGGGGGACACAATGACGCGCACCGGACGTTTCGGACGAGGCGACATTCTTTTCAGTGAAGGTGACGCCGTTGAAGGCGTTCTGCACATCGGTAGCGGAAGCGTCGAAATTCTGCGTCGGCGGGACGGTGTGGAAATCGTTCTTGGAACTATCCATAGCGGCCAGGTCCTCGGCGAGATGAGCGTTGTTGAAAAACGAGCTCGGCGCAGCGCGACAGCGCGTGCCGTCACGGACGGCGAAGTCGAGTTCATCGGCTCGGCCGAATTCCTCGATCGTATCAGCCGCTCCCCCGAAAACGCGCGAACCTTGATTGAACGACTTTGCCATCGACTTCACGATCTGGAAGATCGCTTCGTCGAAGATGAGCAGAGGCTGCAGCTGCCAGCAGGCAGGAATAGGCTTGGCGAATCCCTTGTGGTGCAGAACGTCATGCTGGCGGCCGACTCCCGGGGTTTACGCCGGCAGTTGCCCGATCCGCTGCGTGTTGACGCGGTTCCTTTCCTGGTCGGGAGGGCGGCTTTGCCGGGAGAACAGGCGCCGCCACGGGCATTGAACCTCGAGCTTGAGGACGAGGTTCCGTTGAGATTGTCTCGCAACCATTTCGCGATCATCCACCATGACGGGCGCTACCACGTCCGCGACCTTCGCAGCACGTTGGGAACGCTGGTCAATGGCCGGCCTATCGGCGAGCATTTCGGCTCGGATTTGGCGCCGCTCGTCGCAGGCGAAAATGAGGTGGTCGCGGGCGGAAAGGGTTCGCCCTTTGTGTTTTTCATCACCATTGTCGATGAGGGAAACGCGCGCCGATAAAGATCAGCGTCCGCCGACTGCTTGTGAAGAATTCGAAAGTGGTTTGGACTTCGAACCGGGGATCGCCAGATATAGGAACCAAATATTGAAATGGCCTCCTGCGATCAGGCAGACGCCGCTCAAGTACTGCGGAGACGCCACCGCATTCGCGGGAACGAAGGCCCGGCGTTCAGTGGCTCTGGAGTTTTGCACCGCTGGACATGACGCCGAAGGAACGGAGTAGACGACCATGCCTGTATCAAGGCCGCTCGCCACGCCTGATGTGCATGAGGTGTTCAATCAGACACCGGCCCTGGATGTCGGCAACTGGTTTACCAGTGATCGGGCTTTGACTGAAGCGGTGAGAAGGGCGGGCGGCGCACAGCACGAAAGGCGGCTGTCGCGCCTGGGCCGCCGGGCGGCTTCGGCCGAGGTGGTTGAGTGGGGCATATTAGCCAATCGCCATGTCCCGACCCTCGAAAATTACGATTCCCAGGGCCGCCGCATCGACGAAGTCGCATTCCATCCGGCCTATCACCAGCTCATGGGCTTGGGACTTGGCAATGGCATCGCCGCGGCAGCTTGGGATGGCACGCCGCACGGCCATGTGCTTCACGCCGCCATGAGCTATCTTCTTGGTCAGGTGGATGCCGGCACGATCTGCCCGATGACGATGACCTACGCCGCAGTGCCGGTTCTGAGGAGGGAATCTGCAGTCTCCGAGGAATGGTTGCCGCGTATCTTCGCCGCCCGTTACGATCCGGCTTCACGGCCCGCCGCCGACAAGGCGAGCGTGACGATCGGCATGACGATGACCGAAAAACAGGGCGGTTCCGACCTGCGCGCCAATACCACTCGCGCCGAGCCGGTTGATCGCGCACGCCGGACGTTCTCGCTTACGGGACACAAATGGTTCTGCTCGGCACCGATGAGCGATGCTTTCCTGAGCCTTGCCCAGACAGAGCGGGGACTGAGCTGTTTCCTCGTCCCGCGGTGGCTACCCGATGGCCGGCGCAACACAGGTTTCCGGATCGTGCGGCTCAAGGACAAGCTGGGCGACAGGTCCAATGCGACGGCGGAGATCGAATATGATCGGGCTTTCTCCTGGTGCATCGGAGAGGAAGGTCGCGGCATTGCCACGATACTTGAGGCGGTGCAGCACACGCGCCTCGACTGTGTCGTCGGATCGGCCGCTGGCATGCGTGGTGCGCTTGTGCAGGCACTCTGGCACACGCAGCATCGCCAATGTTTTGGGCGCCGTCTTGCCGATCATCCGGCCATGGCGGCGGTGCTCGCTGATCTCGCGGTAGAAAGCGAGGCCGCGACCGCGCTCGCCGTTCGGATCGCCGCGGCGCTCGACGCCGGTGATCCGCTGACACGGCTGCTCACGCCCGTCGCCAAATACTGGATCTGCAAGCGTCTGCCAGGCTTTGCCGCAGAGGCGATGGAGTGCCTGGGGGGCAATGGCTATGTCGAATCCAGCCCCATGCCTCGCCATTTTCGCCAATCCCCCGTCAATGCGATCTGGGAAGGCTCGGGCAACATTGTCGCGCTCGATGTGCTCCGAGTTCTGCACCGCGAACCCGAGGCGGTAGAAGCGCTTCGAGCCTTTCTTGCGGAGCCCATCGGGCGAGAGGCGAATTATGACCAATGGCTGAGCTACATCGATCTCGACTGTTGCGAGGAAGCCCGCGCGAGAGAACTTGTGGAACGGCTTGCGCTCGCCGCGCAGGCGGCGATCCTTCTCCTGGCGCAAAGCCCCCTGGCACCGGTCTTCTGCAGGTCGAGGCTTGGTGCCATGGGATTCACCTACGGTGCTGCCCCCGGTTTGACCGACGCGCGGGCTGTCATAGAGCGTGCGATGCCCAAGGGCTCCGCACCGGGGCAGGGAGATGCATGAACGCCGGCCCCCTTTGGAACGACACGGAACAGGTTGAAGAACTCGAGTAATGGGGCTGCGCACCCACGATGCTGGCTTTGCCCAAGAGCTCGCTGCCGACAACGTGGGGATAATTAATAAGAGCAAATAAAATACAACTTATCAAAAATCTTTATGCGTATGGGAGAGTGATCTATTACTATTACAGTTAATACATCGTCTTTGATGCCTCTGTGAGTTATGTAATGCCCTTGCAGTAGGAGGGTATCACCCTTAAGCTCGACTGCCTCCACATGAAAATGGCTGTGCCCGAAGTCTAAGCCGTCAGCAGATATGCGGAGCTGAGAACCGGGATCGGACGCGCATTTTGCATCATCGCTCCAGATGCCGGCGATTTCCGCGTAGCGACGATCAACCTCCTCACGTTGCGTGGAATCTATTGCCTCGCGCTGACGCTGTGCCTTCTCGTCTGCACTACGTTTCTCCTCCTGCACACCGGCGGCGGCAATAGCGGTGCGGTGAAGCGCCAATCGACCGGTTCTTTCGTCTCGCCGGATAGGCGTGAGTGCTACCTTCACGCTAAGCGCCAAAAGAAGGCCGCAGAGAAGCACCACTATCCAGTAAAGCCTTGGTGTCGTATGGCGCGCAAAATGAGAAGGCGCGAGTGGCACTTCTCCAGTCTTCAGGGTATACGCCAGCACTCCACCGAAGATCAGCGCCATGCTAGTCCCGATCAGCGCGTTGTAACCCAAATCAGCGCTCGCTCCTGTGAGCTTCGACTGGGATGCTCACGGTCTAGTGAATACGTAATCAGCCGAACGTTCTTACGCCGCATCGTCTGCCGGGCGAAAGCAGGAATGGGTTTGTCAGTCCTGAACGAGAGTGCGATGCCCAGGGGCTCCGAACCGGTGCAGGTCTAGGCATGAACGCCGCTCTCCACATCAGCGCCGGTCCCCCATGAAGCGAAGCAGGAACAGGAACAGGTTGATGAAATCGAGATAGAGCGTCAGCGCGCCCATGACGACAGCCTTGCCGCGAAATTCGCTGCCACCCACTTCGAAATAGAGGCTCTTGAGCTTCTGGGTGTCGTAAGCCGTGAGACCCGCGAACAGCAGGACGCCGATGGCGCTCACGATCAGGTCCATCATTGATGAACGCAGGAACATGTTGACGAGCATGGCTATCAACAGGCCTACCAACCCCATGATCAGGAAAGTGCCGAAGCCCGACAAATCCTTCTTCGTGGTATAGCCCCATAGGCTGAGACCAGCGAAAGCTGCCGCGGACACAAAGAACGTGCGCGCGACACTTACGCCCGTATAAGCGAAAAGCACCGTCGACAGAGATACACCCATGAGGGCGGCGTAGACCCAGAACAGCGACTTTGCGGTCGACTCCGAAAGCCGGTTGATGCCAAATCCGAGCACGAAGACGAGAATCAACGGAGCGAAAACCGCGATCCAACCAAGCAATGTGGGTGCTCCGCTGGCGGCGAAGAACACCGACCTCACGGCGACGTTGCTCGCGACCAGCAGCGCAACCACGCCGGAGAGCAGCACGCCACTGGTCATGTAATTGTAGATCGCCAGCATATAAGACCGCAGGCCGGCGTCGAAGACGGCTGTTGGCGCTCCCATTCCAGCACGAGCGGTCGGAGGTGGGGCTGGTCTGAACCGATCTGCCATTTCTCAATCTCCTTTATTCCTTGATGACCCGCCGCCGGCATTGGCGAAACTAACCGAAAAGACGTTCGGATATGCCCCAAATTACAGTTCGGCGGCGTTTGGCCTGCCCGATGCGACGTCGCGTTGACAGCGTGTTCCCAAATCGATCAGCGTGGCTTCGAACAGGCGGCGAAGCCAGGCTTGGACCGCCTTGGCATCGCGCAATTGTTCGAAGTGCTCCAAGGCCTTGAGCGCGAAGGCCTGCATTACGTCGTCGGCCACAATCTCGTCGCGCAATCGTTGCGTCGCCACTGTCCGGTAGCGTTGGTAGCAATAGGCCAGTTCGGTGCGCACGAGGCGGCGCTTCGTTTCACCTGCATCGTCCCCGAAGGAGGAGGGCCTATTCTCGGCGTCAATTGCGCTATCGGTATATGTGTCAAACATGGTTATCGCTTCCATCACGCATTTTGGGACAAGAGACGCGCTCCAGTAAGGGAAATGGTCAACCGGTAGCGTGGCTCAGGGCCACGGCCGCTTCGATCTCGTTGAGAAGGAATGGTCCGTCGAACGGCGTGTCCTTGGGGATGCGCTGGAGCAAGCGGCCCGGATCCGCGGTGATCATCAGGATGGGTATGCTGCGTTGCTTCGCAATGCGCCGGGCAGCGCTCAAGGCTGAACCCGCCTCAACCGAATCACCGACGACCACGAGGTCGGGCTCGCGTCGCGCCGCTGCCGCAACGGCCAGCTCTTCGGTCCATGTCTGATCGAATGAACGGAAGCCGAGAGACGAGAGTCGATCCTGGATCGCGCGGCTGACGATCATGTTGTCGTCGATGATGAGCGCATGAGACATGAGTCTTTCTCTCGATTGCCAGAATGTTCTTTTGGCTGTGACCGGAGCGGCGGGCATTAGGGGCGGTTACGTAATTGTGTCCTTCACCAAGCCGTGGGCAATGCCCGGGTTCGCTGCCCATCCAGTGTGCCGGCGCTTCGAAGACCTTGGGCGGGCGCAACCTCCCAGCCCATGCGCAAAGTCGCGAGCCAAATAAACTTAGCCAAAGAGCTTCACCCCGATGTGGATTGCATAGCCAAGAGCGGCTATAAATAGTATCGTTATCAGTATAGTCTTGATGTTATCTTTGAATCTCCCACTCATAATTTTCATCCTTTCCTATTGTCATGAATATTTTCAGAGCAAGAATTGCTTCGTGGGCTCCAGGTCCGTAAATCTTCTGCACGATCAAGGCGATGGAGCCCAAGGACGGCCGCGCATTGGACATCTTACTATGGCCCTCATCACTTCTGGGGTCGTTGAGAGTAGCCGTGTCGCAACGTCTCCTTCAGACTCAAGCCTCAACGGATGAAACTCATTTAAACATCGCAGGACCTTCCGCACGGTAAGCTCGAACTTCGATGGAACGCGCCTGCGTGCTTCAACTTCTTCAGAATGCGCGACACTCGCTCTTGCAACTTGGGAGCATGTTACGCACTCAGATTTTCGCGCTTCTCAGGCGCAGCGCGTTCGTGACGACCGAGATCGATGAAGCGCTCATGGCAAAGGCGGCGAATATCGGGCTGATCAGGATGCCGAAGAAGGGGTACAGCAAGCCCGCCGCCACCGGCACGCCGGCGGCGTTGTAGATCAGGGCGAAGAACAGGTTCTGGCGGATATTGCGCATGGTGGCGCGGGCCAGCCTACGCGCGCGGACAATCCCGTCGAGGTTGCCCTTCACCAGCGTGATGCCTGCACTTTCGATGGCGACGTCCGCTCCCGTTCCCATGGCGATGCCGACATCGGCCTGGGCAAGGGCTGGTGCATCGTTCACGCCGTCGCCGGCCATGGCGACCTTGCGCCCTTCGGCCTGAAGCTCCTGGATAATGCGCGCCTTGTCCTCGGGCAGCACGTCGGCGCGGATTTCGTCGATGCCGAGCCGGGCGGCCACCGCCCTGGCGGTGCGTTCATTGTCGCCCGTTGCCATGATGATGCGGAAGCCCAGCTTGTGGAGCGCTTCAAGCGCGGCGGGCGTCGTTTCCTTCACCGGGTCGGCGACGCTGACGAGGCCGGCAACGGCGCCGTCCAGCATCACGAACATCACTGTCTCACCCTGGTCGCGATGGGCATTGGCCTTCTCCGTCAGTTCGGCCGCTTCGAGGCCCAGATCGGTGACGAGCTTGAGGTTGCCGAGCGCGACATGCTTGCCGTCGACCACGCCTTTCACGCCCTTGCCTGTGACCGCCTCGAAGTCGCTTGCTTCGCCCAGTGCCACTCCGCGCTCCTCCGCGCCCGCGACGATCGCTTCGGCCAGAGGATGTTCGGAGCCCCTTTCAAGCGTTGCCGCCAGGCGCAGGACTTCGGCTTCATCGTGTCCCGGTTCGGGCAGGACGGAAACCAGCTCCGGCTTGCCCAAGGTCAGGGTTCCGGTCTTGTCGACCATCAGCGTATCGACCTTTTCGAACCGTTCCAGCGCTTCGGCATTCTTGATCAGCACCCCGACCTGCGCACCGCGCCCGGTAGCCGTCATGATCGACATCGGTGTGGCGAGGCCGAGTGCACAGGGGCAGGCAATGATGAGGACGGCGACGGCCGCGATGAGCGCGTAGGAGAGCGCCGGAGCCGGCCCCCAAAGCGCCCAGCCGATGAATGACAGGACCGCAATGCCGATGACCACCGGCACGAACCAGCCCGAAACCTTGTCGGCATATTTCTGGATCGGCGCGCGCGAGCGCTGCGCATTGGCTACCATCTCGACGATCTGGGAAAGCATGGTGTCGGCGCCGACGCGGGTTGCCTCGATAACGAGGCTGCCGGTTCCGTTGATGGTGGCGCCGGTCACGGGGTCGCCCGCGACCTTCTCGACCGGGACAGGCTCGCCCGTGATCATGCTCTCGTCAACCGACGAGCGCCCGTCTGTCACGACCCCATCGACCGGCACCTTGTCGCCGGGCCGCACCCGCAGGCGATCGCCGACCAGCACGTCCTCGAGCGGGATTTCCTCCTCGCGGCCATCCTTGCGGATCACCCGTGCGGTCTTGGCCGCAAGATCGAGCAGCGCGCGGATCGCCTTGCCGGTTCCCTCGCGTGCGCGCAGTTCCATCACCTGGCCCAGCAGCACCAGCGTGACGATGACCGCCGCCGCCTCGAAATAGACCCCGACATGGCCTTCGGCATCGCGGAAGCCGTCGGGGAATATGCCCGGCGCCAGGACCGCGACGACGCTGAAGGCCCAGGCGGCGAAGACGCCCATGCCGATCAGCGAGAACATGTTGAGGTTCAGCGTGCGGAAGGAATTCCAGCCGCGCACGAGGAATGGCCATCCACACCACAGAACGACCGGCGTGCCGAGCACCAGTTCGATCCAGAGTGTGTTGCGTTCCCCGAAGATATCCCTGACGCCGCCAAGGCCGAGGTACGGCCCCATGGTGAAGACCAGCAGCGGAAGCGTCAGCGCCGTGCCGATCCAGAATCGGCGCGTGAAGTCGACCAGTTCGGGATTGGGTCCCTCTTCGGCCATCGTAGCAGATTCGAGTTCCAGCCCCATGCCGCAGATCGGGCAGGAACCGGGCTTGGTCTGCCGAACCTGCGGATGCATCGGGCAGGTATAGACCGTCCCGGAATATCCGGCCGGCACCTTGTCGTACCGCTTGTCGTCAGCTCCATCCCCGGCATCTGCGGAATGGGCATGGTGGCCATGACAGCATGCGTGGCCGTCCTTCGCCTGCTCGCTACCTTCGGGCACGAGATGCATCCCGCACTTGGGGCAATCTCCCGGCCCCTCCTGCCGCACTTCGGGGTGCATCGGGCAAGTGTAGATCGTGTGATCGCTTGCCTCGTGGTGCTGGTGATGGGTGTGGTCGTTCATGCAAGTCACCTTATGGTTCGTGCTGCGGCCCGCCTGATCGGTGGATTGCCGCCTTGCAGGTCGCGGGCAGCGTCAGCCAATACCTGCGCAAGTGATACCGCATTGCTGGCATGCGGAATGGAGTTAGTCGTCACGACCCGTGATGCGCCCGCCGCAAGGATTTCGTCGTGGGCATCGCCAGCAAATACTGCATGGATCACGACGCAGATGGGAGGCCTGGTTCCTGCTGCGAGCAGTCGCTCGATCGCCTGGATCAGCGTCCGTCCGGATGAGGCAATATCATCGAGGATGACGGGCGTTCCGGCCAGCAAGGCCTCGCTGTGCGGTACGCTGACCTCGACACTGCGATCGCCGCTGCGGCGCTTTTCGAGCACTTCATAGGGCCGGTCCGCCAGCCGGGCGACTTCAGCTACCCATTGCCGGCTCTCGCTGTCGGGACCGAGCAGCACCGCATCGGGTACGTTTGCGGCAATCCATCCGGCCAGCAGGGGGGCCGTTTCGATTCGGCGGACCGGAATGTCGAACAGGTCTTCGAGTGCATGGATCCGGTGCAGATGCGGATCTGCCGTCACCAGCCAGTCGAAGCTCTCCTCCAGGAAGCGGCCAAACAAGGGGGCGCTGACCGCCTGGCCTTCGGCAAACCGCCGGTCCTGCCGCATGTAAGCGAGATAGGGCGCGATCAGTCCGACGCGGCGAGCACCCAGTTCCCTGGCTGTCTCTGCTGCAAATCGCAGGGGAAGGGTCAGCGGATCGGGATCGCGCAGGGTGGCGAGAACGGCGACATCCTTGCCGGCAAGGTCGCCAGGCAAGGTCACGAGGCTTTCGCCATCCGGAAAGCGGTGGAGATCGACTTCTCTCACCTGCGCTCCGGATAGCTTGGCGATGGCGTCACCCAGGGGCATCATGCCGGGAAAGGCCAGGATACGGGTCACGGCGCCTCTCCGATCTGGAAGGGAGAAGCGCCCGACCGGGCATAGTCCTGCGCCCAGCCAAGCTCGCCTGGCGTTTCCGCGTGTATCTCGTAGAGCGGCTGGCCTGCCTCGATCACATCGCCCGGCCGTGCGAGCAGACGTACACCGGCGTGCTTGCGGCCCGGAGCCCCGGCCAGCTTCGCGATCTTGGCGATGCGGCGGTTGTCGATCTCCCTGATCGCGCCGCCAACATCAGCTGTTTCGATGGTTTGGTGAGGTGCGCTGTCCGGTTCGCGAAATCCGCCCTGGGCCTCGCAGATGGACAGGAATTTCGCTTCGGCCGCGCCGCTGTCGAGGAGGTTCCTTGCCCTCTCGCGGCCATGTCCGCCGTTCGCTTCCGCCAGGTCGAGCAGGGCGCCCGCCAGGTCCAGTGCCCTTTCGCGCAGGTCCATCGGGGCATTGGGGTCACGTCTCAGGACCGCAAGCAGGTCGTGGGCCTCAAGTGCCGGGCCGATACCGCGTCCCACCGGGGCCGATCCGTCACTGACATGGATCCGCAAAGATAGTCCAATCGCCTGACCAACGGCATGCAGGCGTTCGGACAGCGTTCGTGCAGCTGCATCCGTTCGGACCTTGGCCGTGGGTCCGACCGGCATGTCGATCAGCACATGGGTTGAACCCGCTGCCGCCTTCTTGGAAAGCACGCTGGCGACCAGCTGTCCGTCACTGTCGAAATCGAGCGGCCGCTCGATCCGGATCAGCAGATCGTCGGCGGGACTGAGATCGAGGCCGCCGCCCCAGACGATGCAACCGCCTTCGGTTTCGACCACGCGGCGCATGGCGGCAATGTCGAGTGCAACCGGCGCCAGAACTTCCATCGTGTCGGCGGTTCCCGCTGGCGAGGTAATCGCGCGGCTCGAGGTTTTCGGGATCCGGTACCCCGCGGCCGCAACGATGGCCACGACGATGGGGGTGGTCCGGTTGCCCGGCAGTCCACCGACGCAATGTTTGTCGAGGACCAGCCCCGCACCCCAGTCAAGCGTCTTTCCCGCGCCGTGCATGGCACGGGTGAGCTCGATCGTCTCGGCAATATCGAGGCGGTCACCGGCACAGGCCGTGATGAAGGCGGCAAGATCGAGATCGGACAGGCGGTGCGCCACCGTATCGTTGATTATGGCCTGGCATCCAGCCGCATCGAGGCGTTGTCCGTATACCTTGGAGCGAATCGCGGAAGCCGAGACCGGCGGCTCTGGATGCGAGAAAATCGCATGCTCACCGATCTTCGCGCCAAGCGCTGACCACGCGGCCTCACTGAGCGCCGCTGTATCGGGTGGCAGCCAGTCTGCATCGGTAACGACATTGAGCGCCGCAACGATCGACCGCCGGCCGAGAGCGATCTCTACTTGGGTGAGCGCCGAGAATCCTTCGGCTCGGCACAGATGGCAGTCCTCGCGCATGTAGACGACCGGCTGACGATAGGTGTCGATACCGGCCCGGATCAGGGGAATCGTGTGCACATCCAAGGTCATCTCGGCTTCCGGATGCTGACCCGCTCGAGATGTTCAGGTACACGCACATTCCATCCGAGCTCGTGGTCAATGCGGAAGCGCAGGGCATCGGCGCTGTCGGGTTCGCCATGGGTGACATAGGTCATTTCCGGCGGCTTGGCCTGTCCCATCCAGCCCAGCAACTCGTTGGCGTCGGCATGACCCGAGATGCCTTCAAGTTGAATCACTTCGGCGCGGATTTCGATCTCGCGCCCGAAGAGCCGCAAATGCCGCTCGCCTCTGGCGAGCACAGCGCCCCTCGTACCACCAGCCTGGAACCCGCTCAGTACGATCGCGTTCTTCGGATCGGGCCCGAAACTGACCAGATGGTGGAGGACCCGGCCGCCCGCGAGCATGCCGCTTGCGGAAATGATGATCATCGGCCCGTTGCGGCGGTTGAGTTCCTTCGATTCCTCGACCGTTCGCACGCGTTCGGCGAGATCGAACATGGCCTTGCAGTCGTCCCAGCTGACGTGATGCTCATCGTGGTGGTTGTGGTAGATTGCGGTCGCGTCCACGCCCATCGGGCTGTTGAGATAGACCGGCACGTAGGGAATGGCGCCCCGCTCCCGCAGTTGCGCGATCTGCAGCATTACGCCCTGGATACGGCCCACGGCGAAAGCGGGGATCACGATCGCCCCGCCGCGCCGTGCGACCCGATTGATAACCTCCGCAAGTTCGGCTTCGGGATCATTCTGCGGGTGAACGCGGTTGCCATAGGTGGATTCGGTCACGAGAATGTCGGCGCCTGGATATGGCCGCGGCCCGTGCATCAACGGGTCGGTTTCGCGTCCGACATCGCCACTGAAATGTACGGTCCGCCCGTCGACGGTCACCTGGATCTGCGCGGCGCCGAGCAGGTGCCCGGCGGGGATGAAGCGGGCTGAGATGCCGTCTCCGAGGTCAAGAACCTTGTCGAACGCGGTTTCCCGGAAATGGTCCAGCGCCGCGCGGGCATCCTCGAGTGTATAGAGTGGCTTCGGGTTCGCGTGCCTGGAATAGCCCTTGCGCTTTGCATAGCGGGCCTCTTCCTCCTGCAGGTGCCCGCTGTCGGGAAGCAGGAGGCCGCAGAGTTCGGCGGTGGCCGGCGTGCAATGGATATGGCCCTGGAAGCCGTTTCGGACCAGCGCGGGCAGATAGCCGGAATGGTCGAGATGGGCGTGTGTGAGAAGGACACTGTCTATTGACTTTGGCGGAACGGGGAACGGATTCCAGTTGCGCAGCCTTAATTGCTTGTATCCTTGGAAGAGCCCGCAATCGATTATGATCCGACGACCCTTGGCCTCGATCAGATAGCGTGAGCCGGTGACCGTGCCTGTCGCGCCAAGGAAACTGAGCGAGGGTTCTTGAGCGGTATTCATATCAATCCTCTAGGTCAATAATCGTTCAGTGCGCTCGGCCTGGTCTGAACTCCGGGGCAAAACCAGGTTAGACCAAGGAAGCCGACAGCGGTCCAGTGAGCCGCTGTCGGCGGATCCAGTATCGAAGCCTGGCAAGGTCATCCGGCCCAAGCTTGTCTGTCAGAGGCTCTTGGCAGCCCGCACGCGAAATCTCACGCGCGCAAAACGAGCAGATCCCCCTAAAGATCAATGAGGCGATAAATCGCAACACGCTGTGCGCTCAGCCTCAAGACCAAAGGCTACTGCCGTGAGCCGGCTTGATCATCCCACTCTCCACTTGTCATATACACATAGGGGGTATAGTATCAGGGCAGATGGTTTTCAACAACCAGGGGTCGCTACATAAAACGGACCCAGATATACGCTAGGCGCTGGCGAACCCAGCCAAGCGTCGGAAAACACCTGTTTGTCGCACATAGTCGGAACGACCGGCCTTGGCCGCTGGGGGACTGTCCGGTTCGGAGCAAGATAGGGGGGATAACTGTCGCTTCCTCAAAATTGGGGCACGACCAATTCGGCCACTCCACTGCCGGTTCTACATCCTAGTTGAAAGCTGGCCGTAATCCGACGAAAAGCCCTATTCACTCGAATGGCTATTTTTAAAGGTATTTGGCCAGTTCCCCCAGCTTTGCGAGATCATCACGAACAGTTCCAGGCAGTGGCCCGATCAAGTCCTCGAGGTGATGTTCGATATGATCAGTTACAATCAGGGTCTTGGTCTTCTCGAGCGCTGCGATGACCGCCTGCATCTGCTGGGCGATCTTGAGCCCGTCGTCCCCTTCCTCGATCATGCGCAGGATGCTGGTGAGATGGCCGTTGGCACGGCGAAGGCGATTGAGAAGGTCGGGGCTGGCAGCGTGGCTCATAAGCTCATGTCCGTTCAGGGAAGCGTCTGATAGCCCTTTAGCGCAATATAGAGGCCTAAGGACAGAATCACGAGCCCGCTGGCATATGGAGCCTTGCGGACCAGCGAACCGAAGCCGCCGAATGACTTTTGCGCATAGCGCAGTCTGAGTGCTGCGATCACGCCGGACATGACCATTGTCATGGCCAAGCCGATGCTGAAACAAAGCACAAGGACCGAACCGAGTGCAATCCGCTTGAGTTGGAGGCACAGCAACAGGACAGTGATGGCGCCAGGGCACGGGATGAGCCCACCTGTGAGGCCGAACATGACGATCTGGCCCGTTGTCACATCACGACCGGTAAAGCGACGTCGGATGTCCTCGGCGTGCTGGCGTTCGTGGGCATCCTGATAGCCACCATCGGTCAGATCGAGGGTGTGCTCCAGTTCGTGATTGATCGTCTCGCCATCATGATCGTGTACGTGGTGATGATGGTGCCTGCCATCTCCGTGAGAATGATGATGGCCGTGCCCATGGTCATGGTCATGGTGATCATGCGCATGGTCATGGCGAATGCGCCAGAGCATCCAAGAGGCCATGGCAACGATTATCAACCCGGAGGCGAACTGAAAATAGGGCTCGATACCCTCGGGACTGAGCCCCTGGAACAGATACACTCCGCCCAGTGCGACGATCCAGACGATCACGGTATGGGAGACTGTGGCGGCGAGCCCCAGAAGGACGGCTTGCCGCACCGTTCCCCGCACCGCGACGATGAAGGCAGCCATCATCGTCTTGGAATGGCCGGGCTCGAGCCCGTGCAAGGCGCCGAGCAAAATTGCGGTCGGAATGAAGAGCCAGGCGTGGGCAGCGCCTTGCTGCAGGAGTTCGGTTAGCGGGGTCATCAATCGCCCATAGCGCGTCTTTTGATTCTATCCTATCCCCCCAGTGGGGATATTTTGAGCCTCACTTCAAACTTTGCATCACGGCCTTTCGGAAAAGCGTATCGCGCTGATGAATTGCTCTAGCTCATTCCTTAGTCGCCACAGGGGAATCGCGGTACGCCAAGAGACGTAGGGCATTTACCACGACGAGGAGTGTTGAGCCTTCGTGCATCGCTACCGCCGGTCCTATGCCAAGGCCAAGTATCGTGGCGGGAACGAGAAATGCGACAACGCCTAGGCTCACGAACACGTTCTGACGGATCACCCAGCGCGTGCTGCGACTCAGGCCTACGGCAAAAGGTAGGTTGGACAGGTCGTCGGCCATGAGCGCCACGTCTGCCGTTTCGAGCGCCACATCAGAGCCGGCGGCTCCCATGGCGATCCCGACAGTCGCGGTCGCCATGGCTGGAGCATCGTTGACGCCGTCGCCGACCATCGCGACTTTTCGCTCGTCGCGAAGCCGCTTGATGGCCTGGACCTTGTCTTCCGGCATCAGGTCGCCCCAGGCCTCATCGATTCCGACTTCCTTGGCGACGGCCTCGGCCACGCGCTGATGGTCTCCGGAAATCATGATCATCCGCTTGATGCCAATATCGCGAAGTCGCTCGATCGCAGCGGGCGCTGTTTCGCGGGGAGTGTCGAGCAAGCCGATAGCACCCAGATCTCGTTCGCCTCGCCGCACAACCATGCTCGTCTGTCCAGCATCGCGCAGCTTTGCGATCGCGTCGCTCATTTCGCTGGAAAGGGCCGCCACACCGTCCGCCCCAAACATCTCGGCCTTGCCGATGAGGATTGGATCCTCACCGACAAGCGCCGAGATGCCGCGCCCCGTGAGACTCTTCAAATCCCGAGCCTCCGGAATGGGCTGGCCGCCCGCAAGCTCCCGTCCGTCGCGAGAAATTGCCTTTGCCAAGGGGTGATCGCTGAGGCTTTCGACGGCGACTGCCAAAGCCATGAGTTCAGCCTGCGCCACGCCTGTCGCAGGGATAACCTGCTGGATTCGAGGCTCGCCCTTAGTGAGCGTGCCGGTTTTGTCGAAGGCGATTGCGTCGAGAGATCCGAGGAGTTCGAGGGGGCCGCCGCCCTTTACGAGCACCCCGCCCCTGGCAGCCCGCGCCACGCCGGAGAGTACCGCACTGGGGGTAGCGATGGCGAGAGCGCAGGGGCTAGCTGCAACGAGCACAGCCATCGCGCGATAGAAGCTGTCGCGGAAAGGTTCGTCGATAACGGCCCACGCGAACAGGAGGAGGAAGGCCAACGCCAGCACAGCCGGAACAAAGACACGCTCGAAACGATCCGTGAAGCGCTGCGTCGGCGATTTCTGCGTTTCCGCCTCGCTGACCATTTTGACGACTTTGGCCAGGGTACTCTCGCTAGAGAGACGCGTGACTTCGACTTCGATCATTCCGCTGCCATTGATCGTACCGGCAAAGACCCGGCTCGCTCCATCCACACTATCCGGGTTGGCTCGGGCGGCGAGTTGATCCGAGACTGGCTGCTTGTCGACTGGAATGCTCTCTCCAGTCACGGGCGCTTGGTTGATGCTGCTAGTGCCGAGGACAATGAACCCGTCTGCGGGAATTCGGGAATCAGGCTTCACTACAATAATGTCGCCTCGAACCAGTTTCTCGACCGGCACTTCTTCGCTCGTCCCGTCGAGCAGTTTCAACAGGGCGGTAGGAGGGCTCAATTGCGCCAATGCCTCAATAGCCCGCTTCGCTCGTCCCATCGCGTAGTGTTCGAGTGCGTGGCCAAGGCTGAAGAGAAACAGCAGCAATGCACCTTCAGCCCAAGCGCCCAGCGCTCCGGCGCCGGCAGCCGCAACCAACATGAGCATATCAATCTCAAAGCGCTTGAGCTTCAGGTTATCGATGGCCTCCCGCACGGTATAAAACCCGCCGAGGACGTATGCTGCGAGATAAAGTCCAAGCGCGACGCCGACATTTCCGGTCAGCTTCTCGACTGCGAATCCGATCGCCAAAGCGGTGCCGCAGCCCAGTGCGAAGAACAGTTCGGTGTTGGGACCAAGCAATCCGCCATGGCTGTGATCATGCTTTTCGTCGGGCGCATGTTCCTGGCCCTTTTCATCGTGCGTATGCCCGGCGTCTTTTGCAACGGGCGCAGCGAAAGCACTTACGAGGGTGACGCCAGCACCTTTCAGAGCCTTGATAATGTCGCTTTCCAGGATCTTGGTAAGGTCGAACTCCACTCGAACGGTGCCTGCAGGGGAGGCGTCTGCTTCAATGATGCCCGGCAGCGTGAGGAGCTGATCCGTCACGGTGCGTGCGCGGCGCTGGTGGTTGATACCGTTTACGGTCCAAACACGATGGGCAAACCGGGCCGCAATCTCGGCCCCAGCAGCAACTGCCAGCTCGCGGATGCGGCTGAGCGAAATGATGCTCGGTTCATAGTGGATGCAGAGCAGCGCCTGCGCGGAAGGGCCATCCTTCGTTACATGAGCGTCCTCGACGCCGGCGCGACCTTTGAGCGATCCGATCAAACGAGTGACACAGGCGTCATTGGTGTCGTGAACTTCCGGTAGCAACACAGGGATATCAAGGCGGAACTTTTCGATCATTGTTTTATTCCTTCAGGAAATCAGCGGTGCGCGTTGGATGCATGGCTTGAGTGCTTCATGGTGGCCCCAGCTTGTTGCCGGCCGCGCTCTTGATCCGCTCGCACATGATGGGCAGCCGTCCGGGGCGGGAAATCATGAGCTTTTCGCCGCGCGATAGGGCGACCGTTACTTCCGGGCCGACGAAAGCTGCGCCGGTATCTGCTGCCTTCAACCGCTCGAAACGACCATGCGCATCGTGAGTGAGATTGAGCGTGAGCCCATCGGCAAGAAAATCGACATCGATTTTCGAGCCATCCGAGCAGGAGTAGTTCTGTTCGCCAATCAGCCCCGGTACCTTGCTGCGGTCATGCCGCTCTTCGGCGTAACCATCGGAAGACCCACCGGAACAATTCGCGAGCGCAGGCAGGATTGCCAGTGCCGCCAGCATCTCCCGGCTTACTACGAAAACTGATGGGCGCTGCCTGCTTCGAGCCAACTGATAGTTGGTCCGCCGCCGAAGGGGTGCGCCTTCGGCGGCGGTGATTGCGCTCACACAGTGTGCGACCCATTGTGCGAGGCGACCGTATGCCATGATCAATCAAAGAGCTCGCGCAGGAAGCCTTTGCGGCGGCCGTGGTGCCCACCGGAGCGGCGATCGTCGTGACCGGCGCGGGGTTTGCCCTGTGACGTCGAAGGGTAGTTTCCTTCACTTGCCCGTGGTGCCACTTCGCCAATGCTTCGCTCGATGATCTTGTCGAGTTCGCCCCTATCGAGCCACACGCCCCGGCATTTTGGGCAATAGTCGATCTCGATGCCTTGACGATCGGTCATCACGAGGTCGACGCGGCAAATGGGGCACAGCAATCCTTGAGGGGTGACTTCTTGAACCATCGCTAGTTCCTTTTCAGATTAGATTTCGGTCGATGTTTAGGACGGCGCATTCCGCCGAGCGGTATGGCTGCATGTCATTCGTCATTTGCACGGTGACCGGCCTGAGCTTTGAGACTTCGCCGTTTGTGGCGATTGCCCGCGGCGTGGATGCGCTGGTTGCCTTCGACTGTTCGGGCAAAAATGCCGCTCTCGATGCTCAAGCGGTGCCGCAGTCGGCGCTTCATGAACCGCCAAATCAAAGCGCTGACCCAGCCTCGATATTCAATGCTGTGGTAAACGAAGGTGCCAGCACCTTCGTCGATAATCTCGAAGCATTCCTCGATCTGCAGGGTGCGGGGGAGGCCGGTTTTCCAACTGATCGCGGCGCCTTCATCGTAGTGAACGACTTCGATGTCAGTGTTAATCCGGAAGTCACCCGAGATGAGCCAGGACAGGCTGATAACGGCGCCAGGCGTCACCAGCCCATTTCCGAAGCGATAGAGCGGATGCCATGAAGCGTATCCGCTCAAATCCGACAGCACTGCCCAAACGCGTTTGGGAGGTGCCTTGAGGTGAAAGGTGAGTGTCTCTTTCATCCGTAAACCCTTTCCGGGAAGGTAGGGAGGTTGCAGGGCAACCTCCCGCCTTTAGGTTCATCAGCTTGCGGGGAGAGGCTCCTGGCCATGCGGTTCGGCGACGGTCTCGTCGTCCTCTTCGACCATGTCCTTGCGGCCGTACCGGGCGTAGAGCGTGGGCAGGACGAACAAGGTCAGCAGTGTCGCCGAGATCAAGCCGCCGATCACAACAGTGGCAACCGGCTTCTGGACTTCGGCGCCCGCGCCGGTCCCAAGCGCCATCGGCACGAAGCCGAGGCTGGCAACCAGGGCGGTCATGACGACCGGGCGCAAGCGCTGCAGAGCGCCCAGTCTGGCCGCCTCCTCACGCCGCATCCCGGATCGCATGAGCTCCTGGATTGAGGAGACCATGACGAGGCCGTTGAGCACGGCAATGCCGGAGAGCGCGATGAATCCCACGGCGGCCGAGACGGAGAAATCCATGCCGCGCAGGAACAGCGCCATCACGCCGCCAACCAGCGCCAGCGGAACACCAGTGAACACGATCGCGGCATCCCTCACCGATCCGAGTGCGCCGTAGAGGAGCAGAAGGATCAGCACGAAGCACGCCGGGATAACGAGCTGCAGGCGTTCGCGGGCCGAAGCGAGGTTCTCGAACTGCCCGCCCCATTCGAGGTAGCTGCCGGACGGCAGACGCACATCCTTGGCGATGGCAGCCTGGGCATCCTCCACCACGCTGCCGACATCGCGGCCACGCACGTTGGCTTGGACGACGACACGGCGCTTGCCGTTCTCGCGGCTGATCTGGTTCGGGCCGTCGACGACGCGGATATCGGCGACGCTGGCAAGTGGCACGAACTGTCCGCCAGGAGTAGGCACCTGCAGCTGCTGCAGGGTCGACATGTCGGCGCGCTGGGCATCGGACAGGCGGATGACCACCGGGAAGCGGCGATCGCCCTCGAAGATCATGCCGGCCTGCTTGCCGCCCACAGTAGCGTTGACGATATCCTGCACGTCCTGCGCCGAGACGCCGAGGCGGGCCATGGCGTCGCGATTGACCCTGATGTCGAGCATCGGCAGGCCCGTGGTCTGCTCGACCTTCACGTCGGCAGCGCCTTTCGTGCGGCGCAGCACGTCGGCGATCTTCTCGGCAGTGGCGTTCATGGCGTCGAAGTCGTCGCCATAAACTTTCACCGCGATGTCACCGCGCACACCGGCGATGAGCTCATTGAAGCGCATCTGGATGGGCTGGGTGATCTCGTAGACGTTGCCTGGGAACTTCGCGAGGTTCTTCTCGATGCGCGCAACGAGATCGTCCTTCGAAAGCTTGGGATCCGGCCATTCGGAGCGATCCTTGAGGATCACGAACATGTCGGTGGCGTTAGGCGGCATAGGGTCCGATGCCAGTTCGGCCGTGCCGGTCTTGGAGAAGACAAACTTCACTTCCGGCTGCTTCGACATCATCTGCTCGATCGGTACCTGCATCGCCTGGCTCTGCTGGACCGAAGTTGCCGGGATACGCAGCGCCTGGATCAGCAGATCGCCTTCATCGAGCTGAGGCAGGAATACCTGTCCCAGCGACATGAACGCGAAGACTGCGGCTACAAATCCGCCGATGCCGACACCGACGGTAAGGGTCGGCCGCTTCATCGCGCGGTCGAGGCCGGGCTCGTAGCGAGCCTTGAGCCAGGTCATGATCCGGCCTTCCTTCTCCTCGATCCGCTTCGAAAGCCAGAGGGCGATCAGGGCGGGGACGAAGGTGAGAGAAAGGACAAAGGCACAAGCCAGCGCGATGATGACGGTAAGTGCCATCGGCACAAAGGTCTTACCCTCGACGCCGGTCAGCGTGAGCAAAGGCATATACACCAGAATGATAATCGCCTGCCCGTAGACTGACGGCTTGATCATCTCGCGTGCGGCATGGGCTACGGTGTCGAGACGCTCCTTGACGGTCAGCAGTCGTCCTTCATGATGTTGATGCTCGGCCATGCGTCTCAGCGCATTTTCGACGATGATGACCGCGCCGTCGACGATGAGCCCGAAATCGAGCGCACCCAAGCTCATGAGGTTGGCCGAGACGCCGGCTTTCAGCATGCCGAAACCTGTCAGCATCATGGTGATGGGAATAACGAGCGCCGCAATCAGCGCAGCGCGGAAGTTGCCGAGCAGTGCGAACAACACAATGATGACAAGCAGTGCGCCTTCGCCGAGGTTCTTACCGACCGTCTTGATCGTCGAGTTCACCAGCGTGGTGCGGTTGAGCACCGGCTGAACCACGACGTCTGGCGGTAGCGAGGCATTGATGCCCTGAAGGCGATCGGCCACTGCCGTTGCCACCGTCCGGCTATTCTCGCCGATCCGCATGATCGCGGTGCCGACGACCACTTCGGTGCCGTTCTCGGACGCCGAGCCCATACGGATCGCCTGCCCGGTGCGGACCTGCGCGACCTGGCCGAGCGTGACGGGCACGCCCTCGCGGGTGGCGACGACGATCTGGCTCAGTTCGCGCGCATTGCGTACGAGCGCGTCGGCACGGACGGCAAGGCCCTCACCATTGCGCTCGACGAAACCGCCGCCGACGCTGACATTGTTGCGTTCGAGCGCATTACCGAGTTCGGTGAGCGTGATGCCCATCGAGGCAAGCCGCTGCACATCGGGAACGACGAGGAACTGCTTGGCATAGCCGCCGATGGAATCGACACCAGCCAGCCCCGCCGTGTTCTTTAATAGCGGTGCCACGATCCAATCCTGCGCGGTGCGCAAGTAGGTTGCCTTCTCGGTGTCGTTGGTCAGCCGCTCACCCTCTGGCGTGATGTAGCTGCCGTCGGGCTGCATGCCTGGTTCCCCAGGCTGGTGCTTGTCGTCCTTGCGATGATCGAGGCGAACGGTCCACATGTAGACTTCGCCGAGACCCGTGGCGATCGGCCCCATCTCCGGGTTCACGCCGTCAGGCAGGTTTTCCTTGACCCCGGTCAACCGTTCACCGACCTGCTGGCGCGCGAAGTAAATATCGGTCGAATCCGAGAAAACGGCTGTGACCTGTGCAAAGCCATTGCGACTGAGCGAACGGGAGTATTCGAGGCCGGGAATGCCCGCGAGCGCGGTCTCGATGGGAAAGGCGACTTGCTTTTCGACCAGCTCAGGCGAGAGCGCGGGGGCGCGGACGTTGATCTGGACCTGATTGTTGGTGATATCGGGCACGGCATCGATCGGCAGCCGCGAGAGGGCTACTGCACCGATAATGGCGGCGATGGAGACCAGAAGGAGCACAAGCCAGCGCTTGTGGACCGCCCAGTTAACGACAGGGGCGATCATTGGCTCAATCCTCCTCGCCCGCTTCGCCCTTGCCGAGTTCGGCCTTGAGCGTGAAGCTGTTGGTGGTGGCAATGTGTTCGCTCCCGGAAAGGCCGGAGCGCACGATCACGCTGTCGCCCGCGCGATCACCGAGAGCCACGGGAATGGCCTTGAACCCATAGGGAGTCCGCACGAACACGGCGGGCTTGCCATCGACGGTTTGAATGGCGGTCGAAGGCACGCGCACCGCGCTGTCGCCACCGTTGCCGGTCAGCGTCACCGAGGCGGTTACAGGTTCGCCGACGCGCCACTGGCCAGAGCTATTATCGAGCGTGGCGATGACTGGCACCTGGCGCGTTGCTGCATCGAGCGCGGGCGAGACGAACGAGACCTTGGCCGTCGCCTCACGCCCGGCAGCTTTTACCGTCACCGTTGCGCCGGGGCGCACGCGTCCAGCATCTTGGGGCAGGAGGTTTAGTGAGAGTGAGACGTTGGACAGGTTGGCCACGCGGAACAGCTCGGCATCAGCGGCGACCGTCTGTCCCAGCGTGACGCTACGGGAAATCACCTGTCCGGAAATCGGTGCGGTGATGCCGATACGGTTGAGCGCACCGCCTCCGGCGCCGGCTGCTGACACCTGCTGCTGGGCCAGACGGAGGGCAATGCGTGCCTCGGTCGCGGCGGTGCGGGCGGCGATCAGGTCCTGCTCGGGCGAGACGCGTTGGGAATACAGGCGTTGTTCACGGGCAAGGTTGGAATTCGCTAGCGACAAACGGGCCCTCGCCGCTTCGATCTCGGCATTGAGCGAGGCTGCCTCACGACTTTCGATGACTGCCAGCGTTTGGCCAGAACCAACCGATTGACCAAGGTTGCGTGTGAGCGAGACAACCCGACCGCCGATGGCAGCGGAAACGACTTGGGTTCCGTTGGGATCACCCTCGATCATCGCGGGCAATTCAACGGTGCCGGCGCCGCCGACAACGGGCCGGCCGATCTTCACCCCTGCCGAGGCGATCTGCTCTGCGCTCAGCGTGATCTTACCCTTCTCTGCAGGATTTGCTTCGGCTGCAGCTTCTTTTGGCGCAGCGTCGCCGGCTTCCTCAGACTTGCCGCCACAGGCAGCGAGAACGAGGGCGAGCGGCAGCGCGAGGCTGGCGCAAGCGATTTTTCGTGAGTTCATTTCTGTCAATTCCTCTATTGCGGCGCGGGCGCGGTCAGGCGCTCCAGCTGCGCGCGAGCATTCTGGTAGGCGGCGAGGGCATCGATGGCGGCGAGACGGGTTTCGGCCAGCGTGCGTTCGGCATCGAGCAGGTCGAGCTGGCCAAATTTGCCTTCGCGGTAGCCGATGCGGGCTATCCGCGCGGCTTCCAGGGCTGCGGCAAGCGCCGGGCCCGTTGCAGCGCGCGCTGTTACGGCCGCATTGTCCGCCTCGGCTCGTGCGTTAGTGATGGCTTGCTCGACGTCGAGCGCAGTCATCCGGGTCTGCGCTTCCGCGCGGTTACGTTCAGCGCTCGCCTGCGCAACCGCCGCTTCGCCTGAATTGAACAGCGGAATTGGCATTGAGATGCTGAAAACGAACGCCGTATCGTTGGTCTGCGACAGTCTGCGTAGCCCCGGCCCAACGTTGATATCGGGAACCCGCTGCGACCGAGCGAGCTTGACCTGCGCATCGGCGACCGCAAAGTCGGCCTGGGCTGCTGCCAGCGTCAGCGTACCGGCAGCTGATGTGTCCAGGTCTGGTCCCATTGCATGGCCTGGCAACTGCTCGAGCCACTGCGCGTCTACGGTGCCTGAAACGGATGCGCCGATCCGCCTCGCGAGATTGGCCTGTGCTGCTCTTGCGTGCCGTGCCGCACGTTCGACACCTGCCTCGGCATTGATACGGGCCACGTCTGCGCGCTGCTCCTCTATGGGTGAGGCGCGGCCGGCCTGGACTCGAATTCTTGCGGCTTTAGCGACATCGCCGGCGATCCGTGATTGATCACGGGCGGTCTCGAGCCGGCGCTGTGCAACGGCGGCTTCAATGTAGAGTTGGGTTACCTGCAGGCGAATGTCAGCCTGTGTAATGGCAGCCACGAGCACAGCCCGGTCGATCTGCGTATCGGCGACGGCAATCCGGGCCGAGCGCTTGCCACCCAACTCGATGGGCACCGCAAAGTTAACGGTTGTTTCCGCGCTATTTAAGCCGCGATACTGGTCCGACCCCGCTACATTTTCGATCTGGGTCTGAACCGAGGGATTGGGGCGCAGACCGGCGACAGTCCGCGCGGCCTGAGCCGCTTCAATCCCGGCGTGTGCGGCATCGGTGGCGGGCGCCGATCCTCCGGCTGCAGCTACGGCCTGATCCAACGTCAATACAGACGGGGAAGAGGAAGCTGTACTCGATTCCTGCGCTTGCGCCACGGCGGCGCAAGACGTGGCAGCCAGCAAGGCTGCAAATAAGCGATACATGTGAGATTATCCTGAACAAAGGACACGGATAGCCGCCTACCTGTTTAAGGCATGGGCCGACTGTCTATGACTATGTCAGGCGATTGGAGGCCGCAGGTCCGGGCCAATGGCCCAGCGGTCTAGAGAAGGTGAATCAAACATGCGGTTTCGCACCTTAGCCGGACTCAGAACTAACAAATTATTGGTAGCCTGAGGCACTGAAGCAAAACCTGAGTGACAACTCGTGTGATGGTGCGGGACGGCCTTATCAGCGTCCCCCTGCGACTCATCGGAATCGCCTTCGCTGTGCACAAACCCAGAGCAATCTACGGCTGCAGAAGTCGGAAATTCCTGCGCATGGACGGCAGTCGTCGTCAGCATGGACAACGCCATAAGCCATAGAAGTAGAATGTGCCCAACAGCGCGCATAACGAGCGCCGATAAAGCAAAAACAAGTGCAAGTCACTTGCTAATTCAATGCAAATAGGTGTCACACTAAATTTACATTAGGATATAACATTACATTGCATCGCTTTTAAAGTAAAAATATTACAAACCCTACTAGATATTTATCGACGCTATATCACGCCCAATAGATCTGTGTCTTTTTCCAAGTTTAACGCTGCAATGGGTTGGCGCTAGGTATCCGCCTGACCGGAATATTCTTACCTGATCATACTTAAATGACCGTTCACTGCCCATCTTAGCTACTTATTTCGACGGCCAGGGAAAGCGGTCGGTCCACTCCCTGACACGTCAATTCAGTCCTCGAGCGACCACCTCTGGCGCACTTCTGCCTGTCGACAATCACATGTTTTCCGACAGGGTAGCGTCGCAACCAGGCTACGCCTCGACAACCATGTCAGATTTTGCACGACAAACCCTGTCGCTTTGATCTAGTGTGCGACAACATCAATTTCAGGGTTTGTCGCACATGCTCATCGGGTACATGCGTGTCTCATCGGTCGATGACCGTCAGTCGGTTGACCTTCAACGCGATGCCCTCCTCGCCGCAGGTGTCGATGAGCGCCATCTCTATTCCGACAAGGCATCGGGCGCCCGGGATGATCGTCCCGGCCTGAAGGCTTGCCTCGAATTCCTGAAGGCCGGCGACACCTTGGTCGTTTGGAAGCTCGACCGTCTCGGGCGATCATTGACCAACCTTCTCGCGATCATAACCGATCTGAAAAATCGAGGTGTGGCCTTCCGATCGCTGACGGAGCAGATGGACACAACCACGCCCCATGGTGAATTGCTGTTTTCGCTCTTCGGCGCGCTCGCCCAATATGAACGCGCGCTCACGCGTGAGCGGGTGATGGCAGGCTTGGTCGCAGCCCGCCGACGGGGCCGGCGCGGGGGCCGGCCGCCCAGCATTGACGCGGAAACGATCGAGCAGATCACGGCAGCCCTCGATGCCGGCGCAAGCAAGGCGTCGGTGTGCCGATCATTCAAGGTGCCGCGATCGACCCTCATCGGCACGCTCGATCGCATTGGCTGGACGGGGCCGGTCAAGGCCTGACCCCATGCCCCGCCGCTCTGTTCTGACCGAGGCGCAACACGCCGAGTTGTTCGCCTTGCCGGAGAGCGAGCCAGATCTGGTGCGATACTGGACGCTCAGTTCCGCAGATCTGCACGTCATCACGAGCCGGAGGCGTCCCCACAACCGCCTCGGCTTTGCGCTGCAACTCTGTGCCTTGCGATATCCTGGCCGATTGCTGAAGCCCGGCGAATTCATCCCTGATGCTCCTCTCAGGTTCGTCGGGGATCAGCTCGGCGTCGAGCCGGACGCGCTTGCCGATTATGCCACGCGTGGTCCCACCCGGTATGAGCAACTCGATACGCTGCGCGAGGTATTCGGTTTCCGGCAATTGAGCCGTCCGATCCATGCAGAATTGCAGGCTTGGCTCTTGCCGATCGCACTGACCATGACCGGTGGAATCGATCTCGCGCGGATCCTGATGGAAGAATTCCGCCGCCGGCAGATAATCGTGCCCGGTATCACGTCCCTGGAACGCATGGTGAGCAAGGCTCTGTTAGATGCCGAGCGGAACGTGGGCAACCTGCTGACGGGAAGTCTGACTTCAGTGCAATGCGGCCTGCTGGACTCGCTGCTGCTGCGGCACAATGCAGGCCGCATCAGCATTCTTGCCTGGATCCGCCAACCACCCGGTAGACCGGGACGACGTGCCTTCGCGGAAATTCTTGAGCGATTGTCCACATTGCGGGCAATTGGCTTGGAGCCTGAAGTTGTAGCCCCAGTCCATCCAGAACGACTGCGGCGCCTTAATCAGGAGGGCGTGCGGCTCACTGCGCAACATCTATCCGTCCTGAACCCGATCCGTCGCCGGGCCATTCTGGCCGCCACCGTTGCCGAAATGCAGATCGCCCTGACTGACGATGCCGTGATGATGTTCGAACGTTTGATCGGACAGATGTTCCGGCGTGCCGAGCGCCGGGAAGAGGCTGCGCTGAAGCGCGACAAACGCACCATCAATGGTAAAATTCGTCTGCTGGCCCGTCTCGGAACTGCTATCATTGATGCAAGGGACAGCGGTGCAGATCCTCTCAGCGCCATTGAAGAGGTTATCGGATGGGACGATTTCGGTTCCGAGATCGAGGAAGCCAAGCGACTTGTCCGTCCCGATCCGCTCGATCCCGTCGAACTCGCGCGATCGAACCTGCCGATCCTGCGACAGATCGGTCCGGCCTTCGTCGCAAGCTTCACCTTCGGTGCGGTGCCTGCCTGTGTGGGCCTTGCTCGTGCCATCGCGACAATGCGCGATCTCGGAAGTGGCCGCCTGCGCAAGCTACCAGCAGATGCCGCGCTTGGTTTCGTCCGACCGGCATGGCGGCGACGGATTGGCCGAGGCGGTCTTGATCGCCGTATTTTCGAGTTCTGCGTCCTCGCCGAGTTGCGGGACCGCTTGCGAGCGGGTGACGTGTGGGTCGAAGGCAGCCGGCGATACAGAGCCGTGGAGCAGCAACTTATCTCCACCCCGGTGTTCACTGCTATGAGGGCCGCTGGTCCATTGCCTGTCCCGGTCGCCGATACGGCCGCAGTCTGGCTCGAGAAGCGCAAGGCGCTCCTTTCCCGAAGGCTGGCCGAGGTGGACGCAAAGGCGGAAGCGGACGCGCTCGAAGATGTGCACTTTTCAGACGGCAAGCTACGGATATCGCCACTTCGAGCCATCACACCGGAGGAGGCCGAAAGGGCACTCTCTCCCTTGTATAGCCATTTGCCGGCCATCCGCATTACTGACCTGCTGGCGGAGGTTGATCGTTGGACCGGCTTCTCGAAATGCTTCACCCATCTCACCACGGGCCGCGTACATGATGATCCCCGCGCTGTCCTGACAGCGGTTCTTGCCGACGCCACCAATCTCGGCCACGCCCGCATGGCAGAGGCCTGCGATTTGGTGAGCCAGCGCCAACTCGGTTGGCTTGCGGCATGGCATTTACGCGAAGACAGCTATGGCGCCGCCTTGGCGATGTTGGCCGATGCTCAGCATCGCATGACGCTATCAAATGTGTTCGGCGATGGAAATGTGTCGAGTTCCGATGGCCAGAACTTTCCACTCGATCGCCGCGCGCAGGCGACCGGTTCTGTCAATCCCCACAAGGGCAGCGAACCTTCGGTATCCTTCTATACTCACGTCTCGGATCGCTATGCGCCGTTTCATGCCAAGGTTATTTCCGCCGGTGCGAGCGAGGCTGCCCACGTCCTTGACGGCCTGCTGCATCATGGTGCCGAACTTGCGATTGAACGCCACCATACCGATGGCGGCGGCGTGTCCGACCATGTTTTCGCGCTCTGCCATTTGCTAGGGTTCCAATTCGCACCGCGAATTCCCAATATCGCCGCCCGGCGCCTCCACTTGTTCCGCGATGCGCGGCCAGGGCCGACCATAGCCCCGATGGCCGCGCAAGCCATTGATGAACAGCTCATCGCTAGCCACTGGGAAGACATCGTCCGCCTCGCAACATCTATCCGGACCGGAGTCACGAGTGCCTCCACCATGCTCGAGCGCCTTGGTTCATATCCGCGCGCCAACGGCCTGGCGCTGGCGCTACGCGAGATAGGCCGGGTTGAACGGACGCTTTTCACCCTAGACTGGATCGAAAAGCCGGAAGAACGGCGCCGTGCTACGCGCGAACTGAACAAGGGCGAGGCGCAGAACGCCCTCAAGCGCGCGATCTTCTTTCACCGCACCGGCCGGATACGCGACCATGGGCTACAGGCTCAAGGACACCGAGCGTCCGCGCTCAATCTGGTGGCTGGAGCCGTTGTCCTCTGGAACACGACCTACCTCGAGGCGGTGCTTCGCCATATGGAGCAGCAAGGAAAGGAGATCCGGGCCGAATTTCTCCAACATCTGTCACCGTTGGGCTGGCAACACATCAATCTGACCGGCGATTACCTTTGGACGGATCATGACTTAACGACCGGCACGCTACGGCCGCTGCGCCAAAAGATCGGCGCTACCGTGCCCCAAAGGGCTTAGCGTATATCTGTGCCCGTTTTATGTGACGCCCCCAACCAGCTTTTGCCGGAATCCTTGGCTCCTCACAAAAAAGTTGGCGCGAGAGCAACAATGACCAACAAGTTCGCCCGAGAAATTGCCCGGATGCGCCGGATCGAAGGTCAGGCGCGCGGTATCATCCGGATGATGCAAGATGAGAGGTACTGTATCGACATCCTCCAGCAGCTTGCAGCAATGGAAGCAGCCTTGCGAGCGGCCAGGATGAAAGTTCTCAACATCCATGCGAAGACCTGCGTGGAAGAGGTCATAACCTCGCAAGACAAGGCGGAACAGTCCGAGAAACTGTCTGAGTTAATCGCCTTGTTCGAGAAGATGGGGCGCTGAGGCCGGCAACCCCAATTTGGCGGAGCTGCCGGCACATAGTTCGTTCATTTGGGTTGATGGCCTTGATGCTGCTGCTGCCCGCCCTCGCCTTGGTTCATCATCGAATGATTCATCTGGGAGTGGTCCATTGGTCCGGCGCCCTGCTGTTGCCCATTCATCATTTGGCAGGTCATCTTGCCGTCCTTGCCCTTCATCATCATCCCCTGCATCTTCTGACCGTTGTGCATCATTTCGCACGTTTTCGGCGTCTCGGGCGCCTTGTCATGAGCAAGAGCCGGCGTGACCGCGAGGCCGAACAGACCGATTGCAGCAACTATTGTCTTCATCGTCATTCTCCTTGGTATTGGGACAATTGCGGGTCCCCTCAGGGATAGCTGGCAAAGACCCGCTTTCCGGCAGGGCCGAATGCAATGACCTGGTAAGGCTGGGTGCGCCCGCCCATTTCCATGCCCGGCGATCCGAGCGGCATTCCGGCGACCGCCAGCCCCTCGACGTCTGCGGGGCGTTCTCGCAGAAGGCGCGCAACATCGCCGGCTGGCACATGACCTTCGATGACATAGCCATCGACGATCATCGTGTGGCACGAGCGAAGCTCGTCGGGGACGCCTTCGCGGTCCTTAATCGCGCCCATGTCGGCGCTGTCTTGCACCGCAACGTCGGCGTGCAGGCCCTCGCGGATATGTGCGGCCCAGGCCTCACAGCAACCGCAGTTCGGATCGCGAAACATGGTATAGCTCGCTGCCTGTGCGACACCGCTGCATGCGGTAAGGAACATCGTTCCAAGCAGCGCTATTAGCCCCGTACGGGACGTTCCCGGATCAAATATCTTCATTTGTGTTCCATTCCTTCCATCGCGTGATTGGACATGGTCGACATGTCGTGGCCTGCGTGCGGATCGACTGGCTGTGCCTCCTGCGGCGCAGGCCGCTGGGTTGCTTTTGGCACTGAGCCTGCATCATCTTCCTGCGCACCGCTGTTTCGGCCAGGTCTGCGCTCAACCGGCGTTCGCAAAGGGACGTCAGCCGCCGCCGTCTCGGACTGTTCAGGTTCGCCGGGCTCCAGACTCTCTGCGATCGTCTCATTCTCGGGCGCTGCAGATTCCGAGAGCGCCGGGACGCTGTCCTGCGATGCTTCCTCCGGCTTTCTATCACATCCAGCGAGCAAAAGGGCCGCTGCCGGCATCAGCCCAAAGAGAGCCGCGCGGGTCAGAATGAAACTCCGCATCCTGTTTACTCCAGACCAAGATGATTGGGGCCAAAGACCATCTCGCCGCCGAGATAACCCTGAACGACGAGGGCGACTGCAAGGATCGCGAGCGTGACGCGGAGGCCTGATCGCCGGTTCGAGCGGAATGCGAACCACGCAGCAAGGAACGCCACCCCCGCAACCGCCGAGCCGTTCCAGCGATGAATCCCAAGCGTTTGCGACCTGTCCGAAAGCCGCCAGCCCGCAGCAAACCAGCCAAGCAATGCGGCGACCAAGGCACCTATCGCGCCACCGGCAACAAGGAACCGCACGGTCGTCTCGAGACCAAGCGCAGGCCGCAGCGCCAGAAGGAGCTCGGCAAGGGCGGCTATGAGCAGCAGAGCGACCGGGAAATGCGCCGCGATTGGATGAAGCCGTCCAAGAAAGTCGCCTGTCGACGTCACCCGGTTTTCTGCAATCGCTGCCTCGAGCGCCTGCTCCGGCGTCTGCCGCTCGCCAACACCATCCGCGGAGGGGTGCGCCTGCGCCATGAGCTCGGAATCGTGCATCGCGCCTGCCGCTTCTTCATGCTTGGCGGTTGCCTCGTGCATCTCCATCTGCACCATCTCGGCGTCGCTCATATCGTCCTTGTGCCCTTCGTGCGCATGAGCGGTCGTAACCGCCGCTAATGCGAGAAAGGTGGCCAACATCGTCAATATTGCTTTCATGCACGGTCTCGTTGACTGGCTTTGTTCATTGCCATTACGCCTGCCAGAGCATCATCCCTCAAAAATATTTCGAGGGCTGCAAGGCCGCTCTGCGTATAGGAAGCGAAAGCCAAGACAACGGAGAGCCAAAGATGGATGACAATGCACTTGACAGGCTGCTGCGAAAGCTTGCGACCGAAGCGCCCATGATGGATGCGGGGCCGGAATTCCATGACAGTCTCTGGCAACGCATCGGGCAAATGACCGAGGCGCGTGAGCATCGCCGCAGGACCATTTTGGGCCTTGCGATATTTGCGATCGGACTTGGTGCCGGCATGGGAACGCAATATCCTGTTCCCGCGCAACCTGTCAGCTACACGCTGGCGGACGGAGCTGACCTCGCGCCCTCCACACTTCTTCACGTCGCGCCATGAAGATCACGCCCTTCTACGCGGTCCTGCTGCTGCTTCTGGCGGTTGCCGCCGGTAGCCTTGGCGCTATCGTAACCAACCGTTGGCTCGCCCAAGAGGATGCGTCCCGCGGCATGCACGACTTCGTGCACAAGGAGTTGCGCCTTACATCCGCGCAGGAAGTCCGCCTCGACGCGTTGGAACGGGATTTTGCCGTCGAGCGACGTAAACTCGATCTGGCACTGCGGTCCGCTAATGCGGGACTTGCCCAGGCGATGAGCGAAGAGCATCGTTACGGCCCCAAGGTGGGTGCGGCGATTGATCAGGTCCACATAAGGATGGGAGATCTCCAGAAGGCGACCATCCGCCACGTCTTCGATATGCGAGGACTGCTCGAAGCGAACCAGCAGGCAGCATTCGACCGCGAGGTAAACAAGGCGCTAACCAGCGATCCGAAGAGCTAGACGGTCGTGTCTCCGGACGGCGACAACGAGGATGGGCAGCTGATCGTTGCGGCGCGGGCTGGCGATCGCGGCGCCTTTGACAAGCTTGTGGCGAACCACCTGCCAAGACTGCTCGGGGTCGCCCTGCGAATCCTTGGAGAAAAATCCGATGCCGAGGACGCCGTGCAGAACGCATTAGCGTCCGCATGGCTCGCGTTGTATCGCTTCGACCTCGACAAGCCCGCCGGTCCATGGCTTGCAACGATCACGATCAACAAATGTCGCGATGCGATGCGCCGTCGGCGTTTTTCCCGCTTGCTGAGGCTGGACATGGAGGATGGTGTCGATTCCATCGCCCATCCCGAGCCCGACCAGGAACACCAGCTTGCCATCCGGCAAGAGCTTGAAATCTTACAGCAGGAAATTGCGCGTCTGCCGCTGAAGCTCAAGGAGCCATTCATCCTGGCCGTGTTCGATGGCCGCAGTCAGGACGAAGTCGCGCAGATTCTCGGCATCAGCAGAAAGGCGGTGGAAACGCGCATCTACCGCGCCCGAAACGTTCTGCGCGAAAAAATCTGAAATTTGTTGAGGGATAGCGCGTCCTGTCTCGTAACAGCCAATGACATCCAACAGCAGGTCTCGATCATGCCAACACTCAATCGACGTAAGTTTCTGTCCCATGGCACCGCTGCCGCCGGTGCTCTGGGTCTTGCTCATACGATGCCCGCCTGGGCGCGCGGCGCTACTGGTGGTACGCTGGCCCGCCGCGGAAGCGATGTGCTTTCCGGCGAACACCTTACGATGACAGTGGCGGATGCCGCATTTCAGACCGGCAGGCGGCACGGGGCGGCGGTCACCGTCAACGGGACGCTTCCCGGGCCTCTGGTGCGGCTCAAGGAAGGCCAGAACTTCGTCGTGGATCTCGTCAACAACAGTTCGGGAGAGACCTCGATCCACTGGCACGGCCTGCTGGTGCCCTTCCTGATGGACGGTGTGCCGGGCGTGACCATGGCGGCGGTAAAGCCCGGCGAGACCTTCCGCTATAAATTCCCGATCCGCCAGGCCGGCACCTACTGGTGGCATGCCCATACGTTGCAGGAGCCGATGGGGCATTATGGTCCGATCGTGATCGATCCGCTCGAGCCCGATCCCTTCACCTGGGACCGGGAATATGTGCTGATGCTGTCCGACTGGTCGCCGATGCGGCCCATGACGATCATGAAGAAGCTTCGGACACAGGCCGACTACTTCAATTACCATCAGACCACCGCCACCGACGACTATCCGCTGAGCGGGGCTGAGCGGCGGATGTGGGCGAAGATGCGCATGAGCCCGACCGACATCGCCGATGTCACCGGCTCGACCTATACCTACCTGATCAACGGCCATGGGCCACAGGACGGGCTGGAACTGCCGTTCACGCCGGGTGAGCGTATTCGCCTGCGCATCATCAACGGCAGCGCGATGACGTTCTTCAACATCCGAATGCCGGGACTGCCGATGACCGTTGTCCAGGCAGACGGGCAGAATGTGCAGCCGGTCGAGACCGACGAATTCCAGATCGGCGTTGCCGAGACCTATGATGTCCTGATCACGCCGCAGGATGCACAGGCCTTCGCCTTCGTCGCCGAGTCGATCGATCGTTCCGGGATGGGCGTGGCGATGCTGACCTCGCGCCCCGGTGCCCGCGCACCCGTGCCGGCGCTGCGCAAGCCGCCGGTTCTGACCATGGCCGACATGGGCATGACGATGGGAAGCGGCGCCATGGCCGGCATGGACCACGGCGCGATGGAAGGCATGGACATGGGTAGCGACGAGTCCGGCATGAAAATGTCAGGCATGAAGATGCGCGATACTTCTCTCCTGCCTCCCGATGTGAAGGCCGGCCCCGGCCTCGACATGGTGGCGATGAACCCGGTTGACCGGATGGATTTCCCCGGACTCGGCCTCGACAATGTCGATCACCGGGTCCTGACCTACAAGCAGCTTGTCGCCGCGAAGCCCAATCCCGATCCGCGCAAGCCCACCCGGCTCAAGGAAATCCACCTGACCGCGAACATGGAACGCTACATGTGGTCGTTCGACGGCCAGAAGTTCGATGCCGTGACCGACAAGCCGATCCGCTTCGCCTTCAACGAACGGGTGCGGGTGAAGTTGGTTAACGACACCATGATGGTCCATCCCATCCATCTGCATGGCCACTTCTTCGAGCTTGTGAACGGCCATGATGGCTTTCAGCCGCTAAAGCATACGGTCAATGTGCAGCCGGGAGGCAGTGCGACCTTCGACCTTACGGCAAACGAGCCGGGAGACTGGGCATTCCATTGCCATCTCTTCTACCACATGCACCAGGGCATGTTCCAGATCGTGACGGTGCGCCCGCTTCAGGAAGGAGCCGAGCTGTGAGATATCTCCTCGCTCTCCCGCTGCTCGTCGCCAGTCCGGTCTTTGCGCAGGATCAGACGGATCACGCCGGCCATCACCCGGAAGGATCGACTCAAAAGCCCACCGATCAATCAGGCGGTGCGGCGAGCACTCCGGATCGCACCACGTCAGACGAGACGATGAAAAGCATGGGGTCCATGGATCATTCGATGATGGATGGCTCGATGGATCACGGGACGATGGACCACATGCAGATGGGGCACGACATGGGCATGAGCCATGGCGATTCCGTCCCGACGTCCTCCGACAGCATCCCCCAGTCACCGCCGCCCCCCGAGGCCTTCGCCGGTCCGGCCTTTGCGGCGGACCAATATGTCGGCGCTGATGTCATGGCGGCATCACGCGCGCATGTGGTGCGCGAAGTGAGCGGGCTGCCGGTCTTCTGGTTCATGGCGGACCGCGCCGAATATCGAGCGCGCCAGGGCAGGGACGGCTATCTCTGGGATGTCCAGGGCGCCTATGGCGGTCATACCGACAAACTCTGGTTCAAGAGCGAGGGCGAAGGCAATTTCGGCGAGAAGCCGGAGTCGGCTGAAATTCAAGCGCTGTGGAGCCACGCCATCGGACCGTGGTTCGATGTGCAGGCCGGTGTCCGCCAGGATCTCGTGGGGCCATCGCGAACGCATGCAGTGTTGGGGATACAGGGGCTGGTACCCTACAAATTTGAAGTGGACGCTGCGGCATTCATTTCAAACAAGGGCGATGTCACCGCACGCATCGAAGGGGAACTGGATCAGCGGATCACCCAGCGGTTGATTCTTCAACCCAGGGCGGAAATCAGTCTGGCAGCCCAGGATATTCCTGAATTGGGCATCGGTAGCGGCATTGACCGGGTTGAGGCCGGCCTGCGCTTGCGCTATGAATTCGCCCGCGAATTCGCACCATACATCGGCGTCGCGCAGGAATGGAAAGTCGGCCGGAGCGCCGACTATGCCCGCGCTGCCGGAGAAGACCCGAGCGTCACCAACTTCGTCGTTGGCGTGCGGTTCTGGTTCTGACCCGCACGTCGGGGACTGAACTGGTCCTGAAGCATGATGTGCTCCGGGACTGCCACAGTCTATCTTGCGCGGCCTGGTCCGGATCGTATTCCAGATCACGCGCCAGGCCGCGTCATCAGGCGAGATGTTTGTCTCGACAGACACCCTGAGAAGGAGCGAACAATTGCAGGATGCCCATTCCCAGACGCGCGAAAGGGATGGCACATACACTGACAAGAACAGGATCACCCTGAGCGGTGCGGTCGCGATGGGCACCGGCGTCATGATCGGCGCGGGCATTTTCGCATTGACCGGGCAGATCGCACAACTTGCCGGGCCGCTCTTCCCGCTCTCGTTTATCGTGGGCGCCGCCGTAACGGCGCTCGCTGCCTACAGCTACGTCAAGATGTCTAATGCCTGGCCCTCGTCGGGCGGGATCGCCATGATTCTGAACAAGGCATATGGTCCCGGGACTATCGCCGCTTCCGCCTCTCTGCTGATGGCCCTGTCGATGGTGATCAACGAAAGCCTGGTAGCCCGGACCTTCGCGACATATGCGCTGCGCCCATTCGGCCTGGAAGGTAGTGGGCCGCTGCTTTCCCTTCTGGCGCTCGGCCTGATCGTCCTGGCCTACGCCATCAACGCATCGGGCAATCGCTCCGTCAGTGCGTTCTCCCTGGTCATGTCGATCATTAAAATTGGCGGGATCGTCATTTTTGCCGTGGCAGCGATCTGGGCCAGCGGTCTCGATGCCGGCGCCTTTTCAGGTGCGGCGATTTCCGGCAGTCCCATGGATTTCGTGGCATCGGTTGCGTTTTCGATCCTTGCTTTCAAGGGTTTCACCACGATTACCAACAGCGGTGGAGAAATCGTCGATCCCCATCGCAACGTCGGTCGTACGATCATGATCGCGATCGGTATTTGCGTGGTAACCTACCTGCTTGTCGCAATCGCCGTCGGATCGAGCCTGAGCATCGATGCCATCATCGATGCCCGTGACTACTCGCTTGCTGCGGCTGCGGAGCCCGCGCTAGGCCGTATCGGTTTTTATTTTACCATTGCCATCGCCCTGGCCGCGACAACCTCCGGTGTCATCGCCAGCGTCTTTGCCGTGTCGCGGATGCTGACGATGCTGACTGAAATGAAAATGATCCCGCACAGCCACTTCGGTATGAGTGGGGGCCTGCGCAGCCACCTCCTGATCTACACAGTCGTGGTGGCCGGTGCGCTTGCGGTGCTGTTTGATCTCTCACGTATCGCCGCGCTCGGCGCATTCTTTTACCTGGTGATGGACATGTTGGTTCATTGGGGCGTTTTCCGCCACCTGCGGCGAGAGGTCGGTGCAAGGGCGACGATCCTGCTTGCCGCCCTGGTCGCCGATTTCGTCGTGCTGATCGCGTTCACGATTGCCAAGCTGCAGACCGATCCAGCCATCGTTGGATATGCGGTCGCGGGCATTGGGGCGGCATTCGCGGGAGAATTCATGTTTCTTGCACGCCGCAAGCATTCCTCGACCCATGACCATGATTCGGGTTCGGATCGCACATCGCAAAAAGGAATCTGACATATTTTAACGGCGATCATCATAGGCGTGTTCCTGTTCCTTGGGGCTCTCTGGCTGCACATTGGAATGCTGGCTCTTGCGCGCAAAACTTACACCGGCAACTCCATGCGGATGCTTAGGTCCAGTGCCGCCTACCTCATCGTCTTGATGAGTCACTTGCTTATTGCTCTCGAATTCGCGGCTGGCTTCAAGTGGAGCCATAGCCTCGGGCTCGGTGGATTTGTCCACGTACCGGGAGAGGACTGGATGGATCTCTTCTATTTTTCGCTGGTGAACATCACCACGCTTGGGCTTGGCGATATCTATCCGACCGGGCATCTGCGAGCCCTTGCAGGCATTGAATCTCTTACCGGTTTTCTGTTGATCAGTTGCACTGCACAATTCATTTTTGAAACACTTCACAATCCTTTACGTTTACGCACTGATGGCGCGCCACTGTGAAACTGGGCATGCTGATGGTCAACGTAGCCAATGTCGTGCCGTCCCCGTGAATCATTGCATCTCACAATAGGCGGCAATGTGGAATTTCCCGGCCGTGGATGCCAGCGGCGAATCGTCACCCTCATTCTTTCAGTTGTCATCTGCGGCGGACATGATGATGGGTGGGCCGTCAACACCCGGCCTTTGCCGATCTTGATACTCTCGCTCGAGGGCTAACGCCGCCTCCGACATCGAAACCACCGATGAACTTGTGCGCGGATCGTCGTGGCTTTGAACGAAGCTGCTTCGCGATGGTCCGGAAATTCCCGGCGCGATGTAACCTTGCCACGGGTTTGGCGTCCTATCGACAAGGGCAAACATCATAGGAGGACGCCATGGATTCGAGAACACGCGGCCGCACGCGCAGGGTGATTGCATTGGCAGGTCTTGCCGCACTTCTGTTTGCTCCGGCCACCAGCAACGCCGGTGTGGTCAATGGTGTCCAGAAGGCAGACGGGCTCACGATCAATCTCGGCGTGGTCCCCGCGTCTGCGGTGAAGCGGGCACATCCCCAGATGCATGGCGGCACTGCGGACAGGAGCATACACAACATGCATCTGGTCGCTGCGATTTTCGACGCCAGTGGCACGCGTGTGACCAACGCCACTGTCGTCGCTCACATTTACGAACAGGGCGGAAGGGAATGGAATGTGCCGCTTCGACCGATGACAGTGAACGGCGCTCTGACTTACGGCGGTTACACGACGTTCCCGCGCGACAGCGATTACCGTATTGGCATAATTGTACAGCGCGCTGTGCCGAAACGGCGGCATCCGGTGACGGTGCATTTCACATGGGCGCACGACTGAATCCAACTGCACGCTAGCAAAAAGCTGCGTCGTTGCGGCCAACGTCAACGATCGCCATCGCGTAACGCGAACGACATCGCCGGCAAGCTCCATGCGCCGGTCGTCTGGCAGTTAGTACCAGTGGCGCTCGAGGAATCGAAACCTGCAGCCTTAAATGTAACATCGAGCCAGACAGGGCGTCCAATCGATCGGGCCATGAATTGGAGGATGCCATGCGTTCGAAAACATGCCAATTCTCGCGGAAGTTGCTGGCAATGGCTGGCCTTGCCGGAATTCTATTTGTTCCGGGCATGAGCAATGCCGGCGTGGTCGATGGCGTCCAAACGGCAGATGGTCTCACGATCTATCTCGGCGTGGTGCCCGCAGCTGTTGTGCGCGGACATCCCGCAGATCATCCCGAGGCGCAGATGCATGGCGGCACAAGGCGCGGCCAACACATCATGCACGTTGTTGCGGCGGTGTTCGACAAGTCATCCGGAGCACGGATAACAAAGGCCAATGTCGTGGCGCACATAACCGAACCCGGCGGGATACAGCGATCAGTTCGTCTTCAGCCGATGACAGTCGACGGCGCGCTCACATTCGGCGGATACGTTACCTTCGCCCGCGGCATCGATTACCGGATTGGTATCCGCGTAGAGCGTCCTTCTCACATGCAACCATCGCAGCCGATGCAAAAACCGCATCAGATGCATCGAATTGCGCCAGTGACCGTACATTTTACGTACACGCATGACTGATCCCAACCGCCTGGAAACTCGGTAGAGGCGACAATACCGACAGCGAATGGGATCAAAATGGGATGCCTCGAGTACCGCGGCATCGGTTTTGTTCCATCCCGACAAGCCTCTGGCAAGTGTCGCCGACATTCCGGCAGACTGGCGCGTGGAGCAGGTTGCGCGCCGCGGGACGCCGCTGTTCGCGGCAAACGGTAAGGGTAGGGAAGCAATGGAGACAGCCGGTCTTGCCGTTGCAGGTTCACTTGCCGATCTCTTCAGGACGGCTGATGCAATTGTGGATTGCATATCAGGGCGGCGATGAGCCGCGAATGCCGAATTTGATCGACGCTTGGGCGAGCTTTTCGCCGTCCAGGATGCTGAGAGGCATGAGGTTGCCGGCCACGCCCGTGTCGCCGATGCTATCAATGCAGGGGAGCTCGGCCAAGGACGCTTGCGAAAGCGAGTGTGAGCTAAGTTCATTGACTCCTTCCAGGCAAATGACACAATTATGCTTAGCTTCATCCCCCCGAACCTCTCGCGGGGCGGAGGAGGAGATCGGCGCGATCATTTGGGGAACAGCGGCACAGCGCATCTTCGGACGTTCGACGTTCTCGAACGATCGGGCCAAGGCGGCATCGGCTGCACTTGTGATCATGGTTTTACTGCGCGTAGTTCCTCAAACCATCCCAACCGGTGCATGAAACGCTTCTCGCCTTCCAACAACAGCATCATCATCGCGGCAGAAAAAAGGATCAGCGCAAATTCCGATATCGAAAGCGGCCGGCTGGCAAAGATACGGTTCATCAACGGCAGGTATGTGAAGATCAACTGTGCCGAAACCACCGCGCCTACCGCCAACAGGACCGGCTTCGTGCCGAGCGCTCCTTGCAAGGTGGCCGGACCGGCACGGAGATGGCGGACGCTAAAGAGGTAGAATATCCCGGCCCCCACGAGCATATTGACCACCATCGTGCGCGCGGTTTCAACGCTGCGCCCTGTATCCAGCGCCGCGAAAAAGATGCCAAGCGACATGGCCGCAAAGAGAATCGAAACCAGAAGCACTCGCCACAGCATGAAGGCGGACAGAAGAGCCGCTTTCGCGTTTCGCGGCGGTCGCTCCATCACCCCGCGTTCAGACGGCTCGAAGGCCAGCGCGAGGCCTAGCGCGCTGTCGGTGACGAGATTGATCCACAGAATCTGCGTCGCTGTCATCGGCAGGGTGAAGCCCATCAGAATCGCAAGGAGCACTATAACGGCCTCACCGCCGTTGGTCGGCAAAGTCCAGGCGATCACCTTGCGGATATTATCATATACCGTGCGCCCCTCGTGAACCGCAGCGACGATGGAGGCAAAATTGTCATCTAGCAGCACCATTTTCGCGGCTTCCCTGGAAGCTTCGCTGCCCTTTTGGCCCATGGCTGTGCCAACATCAGCCTGCTTGAGCGAAGGGGCATCGTTGACCCCGTCGCCGGTCATGGCGACGATGTGGCCTCGCGCCTGCAATGCCTTGACGATGCGCAGCTTGTGCTCAGGGCTGGCCCTGGCGAATACTGATGTCTCCTCGACAGCGTTGAGCAAATCCTCCTCGTCGAGCTGTTCGATTTCGGTGCCGGTCATCGCTCTGGGTTGATCGGCGAGCCGAATCAGTCTGGCGATCGCCAACGCCGTCACGGCATGGTCGCCGGTGATCATCTTGATCCCTATCCCCGCCCGCCTGCACTGGGCTACCGCGTCGTGGGCTTCCGGGCGAGGCGGGTCGATGAAACCAGCCAGGCCAAGCGGTTCGATGCCGGTCTTCAGTAAATCGGGGTCGAGCGCCTTCACCGAATAGTCCACTCGCTTCGTCGCGAAACCGAGAAGCCGCTCGCCAGCCGCCGCAGCAGAAATAAGCTCTGCCCATTGTTTGCTCACTGCCGGATTGCCGATCATGTGCAGCACGACTTCGGGAGCGCCCTTGATAAACACGACATGCCCTCCCTCTGGTGACCGGTGTAAGGTCGCCATGTATCGGTGCGTCGCATCGAAAGGGATCTCGTCGAGGCGTGGCCATTCGCGGCGCTCGTGCGATGGGTCGAGGCCGGCTTTCATTGCGAAGGCGATAAGCGCACCCTCCATCGGGTCCCCCTCGACTGACCAGCCATTTTCACCTTGTTCGAGCCGTGCATCGCCGCACAACAGACCACACAAGGCAAGCTCGCGGATCGCAATACGGGTTTCATCGGGACCGCCCTGCGCACCGGTGAGATCTCCTTCTGGCGCATAGCCGGAGCCACCGACCAGCACTTGTGCGTTCCCGGCAAAGACGTGGCGGACCATCATCTCGTTGCGGGTGAGTGTGCCTGTTTTGTCGGTGCAAATGACTGATACGGCGCCAAGCGTCTCCACTGCCGGTAGCTTGCGAATGAACGCGTGACGCACTGCCATCCGGCGCACGCCGATAGCAAGGGTGATTGTGATCACCGCCGGCAAGCCTTCCGGAATCAGGCCCACGGCAAGTGCCACAACCATTATGAGTGCCTCGCTCCATTCGAACTGCCGCCCCCATACGAGGAAAGCGAATAGCAGGATCGAGCCAACCAGCATCACTCGGGTGAAACGGGTGGCGAAGCGGTTGATCTGCCGAAGCAAGGGAGTGGAAAGTTCAGTCACCTCCTGAAGCATCCCGCCGATCTTTCCGATCTCAGTCGCCTGACCCGTGGCGGTTACAACCACTGTCGCTTGGCCGGTCTTGACGAGAGTTCCTGAAAAAACCATGCTGGTGCGGTCGCCTAGCGCGGACTTCGCCGCCACCGCTGTCGAACTCTTGTCCGCAGTCAGTGATTCCCCGGTCAGCAGCGCTTCGTCCACGGACATGGCGCGGGAACGCACGATCCGCGCGTCAGCCGGCACCTTCTGCCCTGCCTCCAGCAGTACGATATCGCCGGGCACAAGCTCTGCCACTGGTACACTGGTCCGTTGTCCATCCCGTTTCACTATTGCCTGGTGCGAGATGAGATGTCCGATGGCGCGCAGGGCCTGCTCGGCCTTGCCTTCCTGGACAAAGCCCACGACCGCATTGACCATGACGACCGATGCGATCACTGCCCCATCGATGACGTGCCCGAGCATGAAAGAGGCCAGGGCCGCAGCTCCAAGGAAATAAATGAGGCCGCTATTGAATTGCGCCAGGAAGCGGCGCATTGGGCTGGTCCGCGCGGGCTCGGGAAGGCTGTTGGGTCCCCAATCCTCAAGGCGGCGCTGGGCTTCAGCGCTACTGATCCCGTCGATGCGGCTCTCGGCGCGGGCCAGGCTTTGATCTGGGGAAAGTGCGTGCCAGTCAGTCGCTTCGAGATCCGTTTGTGAATTACCGGCGATGTCCACTTTTGCTCCCATCAATGCCCGTACAGGTAGATCACGTAGGAACTCAGCAGATAGACGGCGAGGAGCAACAGGCTTATCCAACCGAAGAGACCGAAAAACCGGTTACCGGGCCTGTAAAGCAGACCAACGATGCACAATCCCGCCATGATCGATGCAGCAAAGGCCGTCACCGCATGGGTCGGTGAGACGACGGCGAAGAATGAACCCTGCGTGTAGGCGATGTCGTCAAGGGCGATGACCAGTATCGCAAAGAGATTGCTACCGAGCAGATTGCCTATCGCCATATCGGCCGAGCCCATCCGCAACGCGCTGAGGGTAATGATCAGCTCAGGTAGCGATGTGGCCCCAGCCACGAGCAGAGTGCCGACAAAACTGGTTTTCCAGCCCATCACTTGTGCAATCTCGAGCCCGACGAAGGGAAGCCATGCTCCCGCTCCGCCGATGACCGCGGCAGACAAGATGTAACGAACGAGTGCGCGCTTCAGGGAGCTGCCCTCTTTTTCATCATCGTCCAGCACGGATGTGACCCGCTCGGGGCGACGCTCATAAAAAAAGGCTGCACGCATCGCCACGACGTAGAGCACCACGAGAAGCGGTGAATATACGCTGACGTGGGCAATTCGGAAATTGAGGTCGCTACGGGCTATCAACACCAGCACGCCAACAAAACTGATCAGAATGATCCCGAAGCTGGCGGTTAGGATATGGCCCTGGTCGATACGCCGCCAGACTGGCGTATCGCGTGACAGGGTGTCGAGCACCGCCACCATGACCAGATTGAATATGCAGCTTCCCAAGGCGTCGCCCATGGCAATGTTCGGCGCATCGGCTACAGTGACCGCGCTGATACCGGTGAACAATTCCGGCAGCGATGTTGCTGTCGCCAGCATGATCAGCCCAACCCAGGAGGCCGACATCCCGGTAAGTCGCGCGATTGCTTGACCGCTGCGTGTCAGCACCGGTCCGGCCAATCCGATCGCGACGACGCAGAGACCGAACTGAAGCCATGGGAAAACGAGTTGCATCGGCAGGTTACGATCGGAAGGATGGCGTCTCGTCGTGCTTCGCTACGAGCGCGAATAATCGATCGATATCTTCGGGAAAGGCAAGGTCTGTGCCCGGGGTAAGCACGGCTGCAGAGCCGGCGGCCATGCCATAGCGGAAGGCTTGGATTGGCTCGAAGCCGACAGTTAGCGCGTAAACCATGGCGGCAAGGAAACTGTCGCCAGCGCCAACCGCGCTTTTCGCCTCGATCGGCAACGCGGGCAAGTGCAAGACTCCCTTCTGCCACGCCAGCAAGGCGCCCCTGTGACCCATGGTAACCGCAACAAACTCGGCCTGCCCCTTGTCGACGATGGCCTTGGCCGCCTCACCGATTTCCTCGACGGATTCAAGGTCACGACCGACGAACTGGCGCAATTCACCCAGACTCGGCTTGACGAGTAAAAAACCGCCCCCTGCCAGCCCGTATTTCAATGCATCGCCAGAGGTGTCGAGTATTGTCCGAATTCCCCGCTTTTGCATGATCCTGACCACACGGGCATAGAAATCGGAAGGTACGCCGGGCGGCAGCGACCCGCTTGCCACAAGATGACTGCAATCCGCTTCGGCAAGCCGGTTGAGGCAGTCCTGCCATTCTTCCGCTGCTACCGGTGGTCCCGGCGGCGTGAAACGGTATTCCTTGCCGCTTTCGCGTTCCAGCACTGCAGCGGCGATTCGCGTGTCATGTTCGATCGGAATGCGCGTGCGCACCAGCTGGTGCATATCGACGAGACCGTCGAGTGCCGCGCTGGTCGCGCCGCCTGACAGATAGTAGCAACGTGCGGTGCCGCCCAGACGGCAGAAGACCCGCGCCACGTTGATGCCGCCGCCGCCCGGAGCATAGCGTTCGTTGCGGGTGCGCATCTTGCGCGTGTGAAAAACGCTATCAACCTCGTAGGAGACATCGATGGTCGGGTTCATTGTCAGGGTGGCTATCGTTTTCATGGAAATGTCCGTTCCGTCGTATGTGTGCAAGGTTGAAGGCACGCGGTGATCCTTCGCCAAATCATGCGCAATCGACGTTCCGGAACAGCTTGGCCGAACCTGGCGTCGCTACCCACCCACCGCCCGGCAAATCGCCAAGCGTCCGAACAGTCCGCTACCTCGCCCGCCAATTGGTAATCAACACCCGCGATGCCGGCGGCGAGCTCGCCCCGCACCATCTTCACCTCCAATCGGAATTCCCTGTACCTTGTTGGCGTAATTCTGCGGCGCAGCCTCGAAACGGTCGCGGTTCTCCTTCGACGCGAAATAATAGGCTCTTCCCTGATAGACCGATGTGATCGCGTCAGCTGTGCGGATCGCAGCTCCGCTCACCGGGTCCACCACGGTCTCGGGGGGCTGTTGCGGCCAGGGTACGTCCCTGCGATTCGCATCATTGGAGTGGCGATGGTGATAGTGCCCATGATTGCCTCCGAGATCGAAGCCGCCATGCCCATGTCCGCTCTGCCCAAAGCCGCCGTGTCGGTTAACTCGCCGCAAGAGGAAGAAAGCTGCAACTGCAATGGCGATGAGGATCCAGGTCCAATTCTGCGTCAGCTCTTGCATCTCGAATCCTCTACACTCGCTTTTGGACCGGACGCTCGTGGAACGCCTATCCCGTACCTGTGAGGCGCACCCGACCAGTCACGCGATCCGCTTCCAGCATCGCAATGGCTCGATGGCCTCCAGCGAAGAGACGCTGGAGGGCTTGTCTCGTTACAGTCGTGATGCCGGTCTGGGCGAATTTCGCTCCGCCTGCCAAACAGGCGCGTTACTCGGGTGCTGGCTTCAGGTCCCGAAGCCTTCCTGCGGCGCTGCAACTCATGACTGCAGAGAGGACGAGCAGAGTTGCGGCAAGCACGAACGGTGCGCCTGTCACCAAGTCGGTGTTGTACGTCAGCCCGACGATGGCTGACCCGATCCCTTGGCCGAGACTGGCTGCCGCGACCTGTGACCCAAGATTCGTACCCTGCTGCGGTCCAGCGGCCAAGGACACCCAATAGGTGAAGACGGGAACCAGAACGCCGCCGCTCGCCGCCACCAAGCCGACCACCACCGAGAGCGCAAGTAACCCGTTCGACCAGGGCAAGATGAGCACGCCCACGCCCATGATGGCAAGGCCGGGCGCAATCGTTCGCCAGGTCGCGGTCGCCTTGAACCAAGGCGAGAATACGACTGCCTGCGCAATGAACATGACGAGGCTGCATTCTGCAAACAGCACCGCCAGTTGCGTTGCCCCCATCCCCAACACACCATCGCTGCGCAGCGCCAAGCCGACCTCGAAGACGCCGACAGCGACACCCAAGACGAGTGAAAGGGCGAGAAGGAAGAGAACCGCTCTTCGCCTGGCAGCATCCTGAGCAGCGGGGCGCAGTTTCGCGGAAGGCAGGCGGAGGGGAAGCAGCAGGAGGGAGCCAATCGCGGTGATGATTGCAAGTGCCGCCGTTGCGGCAAAGGCCAATTGCGCTCCAGAGCGCGCTGCTGCAGCGGCCCCTGCGGCCGGCCCCAGAAATAAACCGGCCGTCGCTGCCATGCCGAGCCAGGCAAGCCGTCGCGCCCGCCACTCTTCGTTCGGGGCGCTGTCGCCAACCACGGCCGATGCTACAGGACTGATCGCAGCAGCGAACAGTCCTGACAGCAGCCGCTCGCCATAAAGGCCGGCAATACCTCCGAGCGAGGCGACGCCAAGCAGGCTGACGCCATAGCCAAGCAGTCCAGCGGCGATCACCGTCCGTCGGCCGTGCCGATCCGAAAGCCAGCCCCACATCGGTGCAAACAGGAAGAGCGCCAGAGTGTAAAGCGAGGATGCCAAACCTGTGTGTCGGGCTATAGCCTCCGCACTCAGGCTGGCATCTGCCGCCAGGATAAATGAAGGCAGAACGGGAAGCACGACACTGTAGCCGAACCAGACGACAAAGACCGCAAGCAGCAGCGAGGCGAGCGCCAGCGGGCTGAGTGCTCGCGCGGGCATCATCTGGCGGTAAACGGCTCAGGCGTCATTCCGAATCCTCCGGCGATGAACAGCGACTCTGGCGCCGGCATGCCGGTCAGCCGGTCCTCGTAGCGCTTCAAAGCTCGACGACCTTGTCGGGCAGCTCGTTGGGGTTCTCCGCACTAGGCGGAAAATGTGTTGCAAGCAGCGTCCCAACGCGTTCAACGGCTTCGACCAGGCCTGTTGCGATCTCGTTGCGCTTGATGCCGGCGACTATGGTGGCAACTGCATCGGCCCAGGCCTCTGGCGGAACTCTCGTGTAGATTCCCTCATCGGCTATCACCTCGGCCTGCCGGTCGCTGAGCGAGACGAATATGAGCACGCCGGTACGCCTGGCGGTCCGGCGCAAGCCCCTGGCTCGGAATTGCTCGAGCGCCGAGCGATGGACATGCTGGCGCCGGATGCGCCGAGGCGTGAGAAACCGAGAAACCGGCGGGACAAGCGTGACAGCATAAGTCAGAATGAATAACGCGATAGGCAGAACGGTGTATCCGAGCCCGAAACGATGATAGGCGATCGTCGTTGCATCCTCCCAATGACCTGGCTGCCAACCAGGGGGCATCATCATCCCGATATCGATGCCTGTGAGCCACAGAAGATAGGGTACAAGCAGGGCAATAGCGGCAGCCCAGGCGAGCGCTACCTGCGGATAGTAGCTGTCGGCCTCGCTTAAGACGCACAGGATTTCACCGGAGGTGCTGGTTTCCGCGCGGCGAATAGCGTCCGCGACCTTCTGGTGCTCGGCATCGCTTAATATCATCTCACCAGCCTCCAGACGCGCCGCCGCCGCCAAATGAGCCGCCGCCACCGCGGAAACCTCCGCGAGAGCCGCCACGGCCACGCCCTCCCAGACCTGGTCCCCAAAGAATCGTTGGCAGGCCCGATCCATGCCGGTGCCGGCGGCCATGGCCATGGCCGCCTAACGCCATCAGCGCCCAGATGCCGAAAATCAGCAGCGGGAAGAGGGATGCGGGTCCGACCTCAGTGTCGCTCTGCGACCGCTCCGTCGCTTGGTCAGCGGCCTTGGCCTGGGCTCGTGCGTCGCTCTCTGACAGGGTCAGCTGACGGATCAGCGCATCGGTTCCAGCCTCTATGCCCCCGCCGATATCATCTCGCTTGAATCTGGGCACGATCGTCTGGGTGATGATCAGCGAGGACATCCCGTCGGTCAGAATTCCTTCAAGACCGTAGCCGACCTCGATTCGAACCTTGCGCTGGCCCGGGGCGACGATGAGCAGCGCCCCATCGTTGCGCTGTTTGTCACCCAGACCCCAGGCGCGACCGAGTTGATAGCCGTAGTCCGATATCTCATATCCCTGGAGGTCCGGGATGGTGGCCACGACCAGCTGGCGGCCGGACTTCTTTTCGAGCGCTTCGAGCTTTTGCGTCAGCCGCGTCTCGATATCGGGCGGGACGATGTTGGCCGCATCGACTACCCGGCCGGTCAGTGGCGGAAAGTTCGGCGCGGCCAGCGCGGGCATGACGAGGACCGCCAGCACGAGGAGGAGCCCGGCAACAAAGGCTAGCACGGGGTAAACAAGCCTCATTGGACTGCGCCGCACTCAGAGCTTGCCTTCGAGGCTTGGCGCGACCTCGGAGCCGGGCGTCACCGCCTGATAAGGCACCATCGGCTTGGCACCCCGAATCGCGCCGCCAATCATCTCGGGGAAGGTGCGGACGCGCGTGTTGTAGTCCTGGACCGCGCCATTGTAGTCTCGGATAGCCACACGGATACGGTTTTCCTGGCCTTCCAACTGGCTCTGCAACATCTGGTAGTTGGTAATGCTCTTGAGTTCGGGGTAGCGCTCGACATTTACGAGCAGCCGACCGAAGCCCGCGAGCGAATTCGACAATTGGTTCTGTGCCGCCTGGAATTGTGCCATCTTGGCGGGATCGGTGAGGTCGTTGGCATTGAGTTGGATACTCGTTGCCTTGGCGCGTGCCTCGATCACGCCGGTGAGGATGCCTTTCTCCTGCTCGGCCGCGCCCTTGGCGACGACGGCGAGATTCGGAACCAGGTTGGTGCGCTCCTGGAACGCAGCCTGGACGTCGGCCCACTTCGCCTTTGCGTTCTCTTGCGCCGTCGGTACAGAATTGATACCGCAGCCGGCAAGCGCGAACGCAGCAATGGTAGCAATTGCCCAGTTACGGGCGGATTTGGGCCAACTGATCATCTCTGCCTCTCTTTCGAGCTGGTTTGAGTTCCCATTCGCACGGTGGTCAGCATTCGACGCAGTCGAGAACGCTTTATTACAGCTCCGGCTAGTCGAGCGGTGGAACGAGACGGGGGAAGGCATCCGGTCAGTCGCCACAGCGTCGAGGTCAGATTGAGCGAGTCAGAGCCGATTTCAGCCCCGGGAAAGGTCTGGCCGCAACGCATTCAGTCGGCGATGGATCGGCAGTGCCAAGCCACTTCGATGCTTGCACATATCGAAGGCCACGACCGCAAATTCACCACTGCCGCTTGAACAGGAACCAACCTCCGGCGAACATTGCCGCACTGATTGCGATAAGGGCCGCGGCGTGTGACCAGAGTTCGCCGATTCCGGCGCCTTTCAGGAACAGCCCCGACACGATGTCCACATAATGTAGCAGTGGACTGGCCTGGGAGGCTGCCTGCAGCCACCCAGGCATGGACTCGATCGGCGCGATAGTCCCCGAGAGGAACAGCAGCGGGAACAAACCGAAGAAACTGACCAGCATGGCCTGCTGCAAAGTGTTGGTGATTGTCGCCACAAACACGCCGATCGAGACCGCGCTCATCAGGAAAACGACTGTTAATGCAAGCAAGGTTCCGATGCCCCCTTGCACCGGAATGCCCAGCAACGTCAGGATGAAAAGAACCGGAAAAACCGCGCCCGAGCAGATCACGATGGTCGGCGTGATCTTGGCCAGGAACAATTCGTGAGCGCGAACAGGGGTTACCCGCAGTTGTTCTATGGTGCCGCCCTGCTTTTCGCGCACGATCGCAGCCGCCGGCAGCACCACCCCGAGCATCAGCCCTGCCTCGGCCAACATCGTCAACGCCATGAATCGGGTGTTCGTCAGGTCGGGATTATACCAGACTCGCAGAACCGGCTGCACGCCATGTGTGTGTATCTGCACGGCGGTTCGCTCTTGCGCGAAACGCGCAAGGATCTCGATGACATAGGCGCGGGCGCGGGCGGCGATGTTGCCATTCGACCCATCGACGACGACGCCAAGATCGACTCGGCGGCCGGCTGCGATCCGTCGGGCGAAACCGGGAGGGATTTCCACGACCGCGTCGAGGGCTCCCCGTTGCAGATGGTCTTCGACCTGACGCATGTCGGCAAATTGGGCAGCCAGCACGAAATTGTCGCCTCCTGTCAGCGCCTGGATCACCGAGCGGCTGGCTTCGGTCCGGTCATGGTCGATCACACCGAGTTTCAGGTTCTGGACGTCAAATCCGAGCGCCAGCGTGCAAATCACCAGTTCGGCGCTATAGAGATATACGATAAGAAAAAGTATGATCGGGTCGCGCAGGACCTGCCTGAATTCCTTGACAGTCAACCCGGCTATACGTCCCCACATCAGGCAATCCTCTTTCGAAAGCGCCAGGCGGCAAGGAGGAACACGACTGCCGTGTAAGCGGCAATGATTGCGACATAGACCCAGATTTCCTTCAGACCCGCCCCTCGCAGGACGATGCCTCGCGAAGCCTCCAGGAAGTAGCGCGTCGGGAACGCCGAAGCGTAAGTCTGGAACGCGGCAGGCATGGTGAAGATGGGATAGACGAAGCCCGAGAACAGGAATGCCGGCATCAAAGTAACGATCAGCGCAACCAGCATGGCGGCCAATTGCGTTCTGACAAGCGTGGAAACCAGCAGGCCAATCGACACCGTGCACACGACGTAGAGGAGGCCAACCACGATCAGCAGCAGGAGACTGCCGCGAATTGGCACGGAGAACCATAAAAGGCCTCCGCCAACCACGATCAGGAGTTCCAGAAACGCGAGGACGGCATAGGGCAGAAGCTTGGCTGCGATGAACTCTCCTTTGGTCATGGGTGACGCGTAGATCTGCGCGATGGTGCCCAATTCCTTTTCCCGCGCTACGGCAAGCGCGGTGAGAAGCGGCGGAAATGCCATCAGGATGACCGCGAACAGGCCCGGCACGATGAAGTCGCGGCTTCTTAGCTGTGGATTATACCAGACCCGGACTTCCGGCTGGATCGGCAATCGCAGCTCTCCAGGAAAGGCATAGAGTATCGCCCGTCCGTAGGCTGAAAGAATGGAAGCCGTGGTCGCATAGGTGCCATCGACGATGAGCTGAACCGGCGCCGGCTCGCCACGGCTCAAGCGTCGCGCAAAGCCGTTGGGAATGAATAGCGCGGCGCGCGTTTCTCCCCGCATCAGGGCGTGCTCGGCCACGCGTGCATCCTGGGGCGCGTCCGTGAGCATGAAATAACCCGAGTTCAGAAACCGCGCCTGCAACTCCCGGCTTGCCGCGCTCTTGTCCTGATCGACTACGACCAGCGGCGCGTTCTCGACGTCGAGCGAGATTGCGTAAGCGAACAGAAACAGCATGACGAGCGGCATGAAGATCGCCACCCATAAGGTGAAGGGATCACGCGAAATCTCCAGCACCTCCTTGCGAGAGAACGCGAACATGCGCCGCAGCTTCATGTTACCCTCTCGTTCTCGCGTTCACGAGCAATGAACCCTAGGAACACCTCCTCGACGCTGCCTTGGGATAAGCCAAGGTCCGCCTTGAGGGTCGCGAGCGCACCGATGGCGATCAGCCTCCCATCCATCATCAGACCGAGTCGGTCGCAGAAGGTGGCCTCTTCCAGATAATGGGTCGTGACAACGATGCTCACGCCGTCGGCGGCGAGGGCGGCGATCAACCGCCAGAACCGGAAGCGCGAGAGCGGGTCCACACCGGAGGTGGGCTCGTCGAGAAACAGCACCTGAGGACGGTGCACAATTGCGCAGGCGAGCGCCAGTCGCTGGCGGATCGCGCCCGACAGACCTCCGACCGGCTTTTCGTCTATCTGCTCAAGCCCCGCACGCGCCACCGCCCACCCGATCCGGCTTGCGAACTCGGCGCGCGGTACGCCGTAGGCTCGAGCAAAGAAGCCGAGGTTTTCGCGCGCCGTGAGGTCCGGGTAGAGTGAGAATTTCTGCGACATATACCCGATACGCACCCGCACCGCTTCGCTCTGACGCGCTACATCGAATCCGGCGATCTCGGCTCGACCTTCTGTAGGCGCAAGGAGCCCGCACAGGATGCGAATCAATGTGGTCTTGCCTGCGCCGTTCGGGCCCAGAAGTCCCAGCACTTCGCCCGCCCGGATAGACAGGCTCACTCTGTCGACGGCGGTAAACTCCCCGAAACGGCGCGTAACACACTCGGCAACAACGACCGACGCTCCCATCTGCTGCGCGGGCGGCGCAGCATGAGCTTCGCTAATCGGCGGCGCTGCATCCGCCGAACCGACGGTAAAGACATCCTCCATTGTCGGCTCGGTCGGTTCAATCAAAGTCACGGCGTTGCCGCTGATCCTGGGCGGCCGCGCCATTCGCAACTGCGTCCGAATCTCGTTGCCCGAAAGGCGCTGAAAGCTGATGACTGCCGCATCGGCCGCAAGCTCGCGCTCGATAGAGGCCGGTTCGGCGGTTGTGATCCGGTAAACCCGGCCCTGCGCCCCGGCCCGAAGTTCAGCAGGCGTTCCCATCGCCAGCGGACGGCCGTCCCGGAGCAGCAGCACCCGGTCGCTGGCGTCCGCCTCTTCCATATAGGAGGTCGCAAAGACGATGGATCGCCCGGCAGCCCTGGCCGTATCCAGTATCTTCCACAATTCGCGGCGCGAGAGTGGATCCACGCCAAGGCTAGGCTCATCGAGAATGAGCAGCGGCGGCTCGTGAATCAGATTTGTGCAGAGGGCCAGCTTCTTGCGCATCCCACCCGAGAGCGCACCCTCGCGCCGGTCCTGGAATCGCTCCAGTCCGGCCATTGCCAGCAACTGGGCTCGCCGTTCACCCAGTTCTGTCCTGGGGACGTCACGGATATCAGCGGCAAACGCGATGTTTTCCGCGACCGTCAACCGGTCGTAGAGCGAGAAGCCTTGCGACATATAGCCAACACGCGCCTGAACAAGGCTCGCTCTGCGGCGGACATCTTCCCCCAGCACGCGGCATCTGCCCTCGCTTGGGGTCAGAATGGCTGCCAGCATCTGCAACAGCGTCGTCTTTCCCGCGCCGTCGGGACCGACGACACCGAACACTTCTCCGGGTCCGACTTGAAAGCTCACATCCTGCAGCACTGCACGTCCGCCATATCGGCGACCGAGCCCTTCGGCCTCGACGATGGAATCCGGCACCATGGCCTATTCCGGCACCGTCAGGCGCGCGGGCCAGCCAGCTCGCTTGTCCCAGAGTATCCAGGCATCGGCAGGCATGCCGGGCTTGAGCAGACCATCGGGATTGTTGGCTTCCAGTGTCACACCGTAAACGGTCCGGCTGCGTTCATCTTCCATGTGAATATCGCGAGGAGTGAACTGGGCTTGCGCATCAATGCGCGCCACCTTCGCCGTGAAGAACCGTTCGGGAAAAGCGTCGACGCGCAAGCGCGCCACGGCACCCAGGCGCACCTTGCCGAGATCACGCTCGCTCACAAACAGCTTGAGCCTCACCCGGGACAGATTCGCCACAACCGCCACCGCCTGGCCGGCGGCCAGCACTTCGCCCGGCTCGACGAGCCGCTCGAGCACGGCTCCTGAAATGGGCGCGAAAATTCGCGTCTTGTTGAGCTGCGACCGAGCCAGAGCCAGGTTTTCTGCAGCTACGTCGGCCTCGGCTCTGGCTTTGGCTTGCTGCTCCTGCAAGATTCGCACTTCGTCGATAGCGGCGCGATTGGCATTCCGCTGAAAGTCCACCTCGCGCGCCGAGACCGCGCCTTCGCCGGACAAGGCCTCGAACCGCCGAAGGTCGGTTTCGGCGGTTCGTGCGTGATGCCGGGCGAGACTGATCTGCGGAACGAGCTGTGCCGCCGCGCGCTGCGCCGCAGCCCGGTGTGCTTCGGCACGATTGGCTTCAAGCACATAATCATTGGGATCGAGCCGGGCCACAAGCTGGCCTGTCGCAAGATTTTGGCCCTCGACTGCCGCATTTTCCAGCAACCTTCCCGGAAGCTCGACGGCTATCCGGACCTCGTCGGCCTCGATACGGCCGCTGCCATAGATCACCTGAGCGGGTTGAGGCTGCGGTTTCAACATCCAGTAAAGGCCTGCCGACACGACAACTATGGCGAGCAACCCGAAGGCCACCAGTCGGGTCAGGTGTTTGGCTTGCAATGCCAAGGCAATCTCCGATCTGTCTTTCAGTTTGCGATCAATCCGCCGTCAGGCATTGCGCGGCGATACCTTAGACGCGGCGGCGCCATCGACATTACGGCGATGGGGCGACAAAAGTCACATGTAATAATCCTGGACGCCGTCGCGTCATGATACTGTGAAGACTGTATACTGTGAAGACTGTGATTTCGGTACACGCTGGAGAATTGCCATCCTTTCGGCGCTTGTTCGGATAGAGCCGTGGGGGCCACAGTCCATTACACATGGAAGCGGATGGAGATGTCGGACGTGAGAGGTGGCAGCCAGACCAACGCGGGAAACCGCCGAGACAGGCTATGCCGGCGCATTGCTCGCATGGCTTGGCTTTCACCGGCGCTATTTGCCACAACTGCCTTGAGCGGCTGTGTAGTCGGACCCGACTTCCAGCGTCCGAAACCCGATGTGCCTGCGGCATGGTCCTCACCCGGGGCCGGGCCGCAAAGCCGCGCAACCACCCAAGGCTTTCAGCAGCCGAAGTGGTGGACGACCTTCAACGATCCGATGCTCACCTCGCTGGTAGAGAGAGCCGCATCCGCAAATGCCGACTTGCGGCTCGCTGCTTTGCGCATCCAGGAAGCGCGGGCCCAACGCGCCGTCGTCGGCGCGGCAGCAGGGCCATCGCTCGACACCGCCGGATCCTGGCAAGGGCAACGCATCAGCGAGAACACGCCCAGCGGCAAGCTTTTTGGACTGGCGGGCGATATTCCTGGATTGGCGAACTCGCCCAGTGCCTCGATCGTGAACCCCTACGGACAATTTCAACTCGGCTTTGATGCGGTCTGGGAACTGGATCTCTTCGGCGGAATCCGGCGAAGCATAGAAGCAGCCGACGCGGATGCAGCAACGGCCCTGGAGGACTGGCGCGGCGTCGAGGTGGCGCTGTTCGGTGAAGTAGCGCGTGCCTACATCGACCTGCGCGGCGCCCAGCTCAAGCGCGCGGTTGCCCTGGACAACCTGGTCACCGCGCGCGATCTGCTGCGCATCGCAAGGCGTAGGCGCATTCTGGGACTGTCGAGCGAGATCGACGTTTCGCGCGCGGCAGCACAGGCCAGCCTGATCGAGGCGCAGCTCCCGTTGCTCGAGCGGCAGATTGTTGCCGACATCAACGAGCTCAGCCGGCTCATCGATCGCGAGCCTGGCGCGCTCAGGAGCGAGCTCGAATCCGCCAAACCGGTCCCAGTGATTCCGCCGCAGGTTGCGGTCGGTCTTCCCGCTGAACTCCTGTGCAGGCGTCCCGACATTCGAGGCGCTGAAAAGCGCCTCCATGCGGCGACCGCGCGCCAGGGCGTTGCCATTGCCGATCGCTTTCCGCGCCTGACCCTAACCGTCGGCGGAGGATATCAGGCGCAAGACCTCGCCAACCTGTTTGATTGGGCGAGCCGGTTTGGCTTGGTTGGTCCCCAGCTCGCGGCGCCACTATTTGATGGCGGACGCCGCCGCGCCAAGGTCGCGGCGGCAGGCTATCGCACCGAAGCGGCAGCGGTCGACTATGGGCGCACCGTGCTCAATGCACTGCATGAGGTGGATAGTGCTCTTACCGCCTACGCCGAGGAGCAGAAGCGGCGCGCTCTTGTCGTCGAGGCGGTGAGCCAGAACAGGGCCGCGGTCCGCCTGGCCCGGTTGCGCTATGAGAATGGCCTCGACAGCATTCTCGAAGTGCTCGATGCGGAAAGGACGTTGCACGAAAGCGAAGCGCTGCAAGCGGACAGCACGACGGCCATCTCAATACGCCTTGTCGCGCTTTATAAGGCCCTTGGCGGCGGATGGGAGGGATCGGCGGACGCAGTCAATTCCTGCGCGGACCAAGCTGACCAATGGGATCGGTGACCGATGTTACGGCAATCGAGATGGAAGCATCTCGTCTGGTTTCACCAGTCCGTCCGTTGTGGCGAACCGCGGATCATTAAATCGGCCGCAGCAGCGAGCTAGTTCTCGAACCGAAGCTGGAACCCCACACCCTCAGCCGATGGCTGAGGCATGGTGACCGCGGCGGCCAATGTTGGGAGCGCTATGCGCTCGCCAGCGCAAATGCCGGTGAGCAAACCGCGCCTCCCGAAGTGGGCAGCGAAGCGCCGAACGAAACCGGCACTGTATCGATCGCGTCGCGAAGTGCACGGCGCGCCCTGTGGGTCCGGACCGTCAGATTGTTCACGCTTATGCCCAGCTCTCGCGCCGCGTCGTCCTTGGGCTGGTTTTGCAGGTCAAGCCGGTAGATGACATCCGCATATTCCTGCCTGATGTTCGACATCAGGCCCAAGATCGTGCCCTCCGGATCTGGCAAGCTGTCCGTCAGGGCCTCGTGCGGACGATCGTGATGCTCGATCTCGAATGTCACCTCGCGTTGGCGGCGGGTTCCCCGGCGTCGGCAGAAATCGATCAACGTGGTTTCGAACAAGCGGCGAAGCCAGCCATGGACAGCTCGCGCGTCACGTAATTGTTCGAAACGCTCCAGCGCCTTGAGCGCGAACGCCTGCACCACGTCATCGGCCGCAACCTCGTCGCGCAACCGGCGAGCGGCCATGGCCCGGTAGCGCTGGTAACAACACGCAAGTTCCTTGCGCACGAGGCGGCGCTTCGTTTCATCTGCCGCGTCCCCACCGAAGGAGTCGCTTTCCTCGGCGTGTGTTTCGTTGTCAGGGCATATGTCGAACATGGCTGTACTCCCTATTTCGACGGCAGTCTCATCCCGGCGCGGCAAGAATGGTGCCGGATCGCAATGGACAGCGCATTAGGCTTCACCGCATGTCTCTTGTGACGAGTGCATCGACGGCTGGATCCCGAGGGAGGGCTTAAACCAAACCGGCGAACAGCATTTTGGCAGGTTCCCGACCGGGGGGCTCCAGGCATCCGCACGCCGCCATTCAGCGCCGTCAATGAATTGCGAAAATCATGAAAAACGTTCGGAACGATGCTGTACGTGGCACTGGGAGAATGTTGCATCCTATTGAAAATAGACGCGCTATTCTTGTAAGATATTACGGTGCTTTCTATTCCACATCCAACAGAACCAGACTGCGCCAGCATGGTGCCCTCCACTCATCTGATGGGAACGGGCTATCACGCGTTTCTGCCAGAAGGACTACGGGCGGTTACCTAATGCGACGCGACATCATATCGATTGCGCTGTAATCGAAGCGCCATGACCGCCGGGAAGTTGCACGAAGTGCGAGCCCGGATGGCCGCGATCATGGCGCTCGGCTGGCAGATATGACAGAAGATGGAAGTCCGGCATCAAGGTTTCCGGCGCGGCAATTCGACGGACGCTTCTGCTCTGATCAGGACGCAGGTCGGGATCTGTCCGGCAGTGGCGGCCTATCGAGGCACTGCGCGATCAAGCCGACCAATTTCTTGTCGGTCAAAGGCTTTTCAACCAATGCGGAGAACCCTGCTTCCAGCGCGCGTTTCTCCAGATCGTGCTGGTAGCGACCTGTAATAAGAATGGCGGTCCCCGGCCATCCGCTCTGGCGAAGCCGTGCAAGCAGCGTGATCCCGTCCATCGATGGCATCGAATAATCCGTGATCAGGCAATGACAACCACTGCAGGTGTCACTTTCCAGCAATTCGGTGGCCGAACCGAAATCGCAGACGCAGAAGCCGTGCGCGCGAAGGAGCAGACTGACGGACCGGCGCACCGCCTCGTCGTCGTCGACGAGCTGCACGCAATGGCTGGCATCGTCCTTCCCGTCAGTCCTGATCACACGGAACGTCCCACACTATTTGTCGCGACACCTCAAGGGTTGCCGCTTCTGCCCTACGCTGGCCTCCGGCCGCGCAGTATAGGTGCGTTCCCTTAATAAGTAGGCAGGCTAGAGGTCGGCGCCGAGGCCCGCGATCAGCGCGATGCGCAAAGCCTCGGGCAATGTATGCACACCGAGTTTTTCCATCATGTTGGCCCGGTGGATCTCCACGGTCCGCGGGCTGATGCCGTGGGCGCGTGCGATCATCTTGTTGGTCTGCCCGGCGGCCAGGCCCTCGAGCACATCCCGTTCACGAGGCGTCAGCGTTTCGATGCGCGACATTGCCGCAGCCGCGGTCAACCGTTGTGCATCCGCCTGCTCGGCGATAGCAAAGACTTCCTCCAGAGCTTGAAGTATCGTGTCCTGCTCGAAGGGCTTTTCGATGAAATTGTGAGCACCCTTGCGCATCGCTGTGACCGCAGTGCCGATGTCGCCATGCGCGGTCATCACGACCACCGGCAAATCCGATCCCCCGGCGCGCAACCGTTCAAGCACTGTGACCCCGTCAATTTCGGGCATTCGTACATCAAGCAATACGCAGCCAGGCCGCAACGTTTGAGCTGCCTCGAGAAACAACACGCCTGAATTGTAACTTTCGACCGCATAGCCCTGGGTGCGGAGGAAAAGGCTGGTCGAACGGCGAATGGCGCCGTCGTCGTCGACGATATAGACGAGCTTCTCAACGGACATCCTGCTGCTCCGCTCGATCCATTCGCGTCAACGTGAAACGAAACACCGTACCTCCTTCTGGTCCTGGCTCGGCCCAGAGGCGCCCCCCGTGAGCCTCGACAATGGTGCGGCATATGGAAAGGCCCACCCCAAGGCCTAGCTCCTTGGTGCTGTTGAAGGGTTCGAACAACCGTTCGGCAATCTCGTCCGAAAGCCCGACGCCGCTATCGGTGACCGCCAGTTCGACCTCCTCGTCGCTGACGGCCGCTGTCGAAATCAAGAGATCCCGGCGTTCGCAGCCTTCCATCGCCTCGACCGCGTTGCGGATCAGGTTAAGCAGGACCTGTTGGATCTGGACGCGATCGACGAGGACACGCGTCACGGCCGGGTCGAGGTTCGTCTTCACACTGACCCCACGCAGACTCGCGCCGGCAAGCGCAAGCGCCGCGGCCTCTTCGATCAATTTCGTCAAACCAACAATTTCCCGCTCGGTTTCACCCCGCGAAACGAAATCCCGAAGGCGACGCACGATCTGACCGGCGCGGACCGCTTCGGCGATGCCATCAGCAAGCGCCTGACGGGCTTCCGCTGCGGCACCTGGTCGATCGGCGTCCAAAAGCGCTTGTGCCGCCATTGCGTAACTGGCTACTGCCGTCAGCGGCTGATTCAGCTCATGGGCAAGCGTCGATGCCATGCTTCCCACGGCAGACACGCGAGAAATATGGATCAGCTCGTCCTGGAGATCCTGCAAGCGCCGCTCGACATCCTGCTTGGTCGTCAGATCCCGGATGAACCCGGTGAACAGCCGGTGGCCATCTGCTTTCATGGCCTCACCTATTGCAAGCTCCATCGGGAAAATGCTGCCATCGCGTTTGCGGCCAGACACCACGCGACCGATGCCGATTATGCGCCGTTCCCCTGTCGCGAGATATCGCGCGAGATAGCCATCGTGTGCTTCGTGATGGGGGGAGGGCGCCAGCAAGCTGACGTTGCGCCCAACAACTTCATCCTCCCGATACCCGAAGAGCCGTTCCGCCGTCGCGCTGAATGACTGAATCATTCCTTTTTCGTCGATCACCACCATTGCATCCGGCACGGTATTAAGGATGGATCGCAAATGGTCTTCCTGGGTCTGCAAGGCGGATTGCGCACGCTGCCATTCAGTGATGTCGCGAACAACCTTGCCATAGCCGACGATATTTCCGTCCAAGTCGCGCAGGGTATGAATGGCTACTTGTGCGAGAAACTCGGCCCCATCCTTGCGGACACGAAGCTCCTCTCCGAAATAGTGCCCTTCTGTTCGGGCAATCTCCAAGACATGATCCGGCCTGCCTTGGGCAATCGCCTCCGCCGGATACAGGATCGACCAGTGCCGGCCCAGCACTTCGTCCGCGCTCCATCCTTTGATTTGCTGAGCACCCTTGCTCCAGAGCGTGATGCATCCTGCCTCATCGAGCATGAGAATGGCTTCATTTTCAAGGCAGTCGATAAAGCGCAGTAGCTGGTCGACGCTTGGCTCGCCAACCCTTCCTGCCATGGGTCTGTGATTTTCGGGTCCTTCCATCGCCTCATCTTCTGCCTTGAAAACCATCGGTTGACGGCAAGGCAAAATCCCCATTGCGCTGCTCGCCAAACCTCGCTGTCCGGCTCTGCCGTTGTTTGTCATACGCACCCGCCGCCCGTATCCCTCATGCTAATGAGAAAAATTTTTAGGGTGACCGTAATTACCGGTATCTGGGAACGTCTAAATGTCGGCGTCAGACCTGTTGTGGCGATCGCTCAAAGAGAAGGTGCGCGTGAAGAACATCCTACTGCATGTCCAGGACGATCCTGGGATGGAAGCCCGTTTCCAGACGGCCTTGTCGCTGGCCCGCGATCAAGGTGGCCATCTTACCTGCCTCCAGGTGACGCCAACCCCCTATTTTCCGGCCGACGGTCCGGTATCACCCGAAACTTTCAATCTCTTCGTTGACAGCGTCGAGGTGCCCGCGCGCGAGCTGCGCGCTGCTCTGGAAGCGCGGCTGAACAGCGATATGGTGTCCTGGGACTGGCGCACCAGAAACGGGAACAGCGCCATCGAGATACTCAGAGAGGCGCTGCTGGCCGATGTGATCGTGGCCGCTACAGGAGATGAGGCACCGGACATTTCCGCGGTTGGAGCGCTTGTCGTACATGGCCATGTGCCGATTCTAGCCGTGCCGGTCACTGCATCGCAATTCGACCCCGGCGATCCAATCATGATCGCCTGGAACGGAACGGCGGAATCCGCCAATTCGGTCCGCCACAGCCTCGCAATGATGAGAGCGGCCGCAAGCGTGCATATTGTGACGATCGCGGAAGAGCGCCTGGACTTTCCACCGACCGATGTCGCGGCCTACCTCTCACGGCACGGGATTCATGCGGAAATACACGAGCGGCCAGCCGAGCCATCGGTGGCAGAAGCGCTTACTGCCTCGGCGCGCGAATTGGGGGTCTCGTGCATTGTCATGGGCGGCTACGGCCATTCGCGCTATCGTGAAAGGATGTTCGGGGGCGTCACGCGCACGTTGCTTCTTGATTGTCCAATCCCGTTGCTTCTCTCACATTGACGGTCCCAGAGCTTCAAACGCTCACCGCGCGAGCCTGCGCCGAGTCCATCGCCACAAGGTTGATCGGATTGCCTGCGGCAAAGGCACGAATGTTCTCGATCGTCATGTCGATGAGCCGGCGAAGAGCATCCTCAGTGTTATAGGCAACATGCGGCGTGATGAGGACATTGGAAGCGCTCGCCAAGACATGATGGGCAAGCAGTTCCTTGAGTGCGTCCGCCCCAATCTCGCGTCCACGAAAGACTTCGGCTTCGTCCCGGATAAGCGGCTCCTGCGGAAGAACATCAAGACCCGCTGCCCGTATCCTCCCGCTGGTGATCGCCCGAACGAGAGCCTCGGTCTCAATGATGTTGCCGCGGGCCGTGTTGATCAGGACGGCTCCCTCCTTCATCAGTTCGAATTCGGCATCCCCGATCATCCCCTCCGTGCCCGAGGTCGCGGGCAGGTGCAGCGAAACGATATCGGCTTCGCCAAGCAAGGCAGGGAGATCGACATATCGAAAATCAAGAGCCTGGGCGATCTCATTGCGAGGCGAGATGTCATGGGCGACCACGCTCATTCCGAAACCGCGGGCGATCCGGATGACACATTGGCCGATCCGGCCGGTGCCGATCACTCCGATGGTCTTGCCGAACAGATCGAACCCTCGCAGATCGGCCGGGTCGAATTCGCCATGCCGAGCCCTTTCGCTATAGGCAGGCAGATGGCGCGCCAAGCCCAGCAGGAGTGCAAACACATGCTCGGCGACAGTCACATCGCCATAACCGGGCACATTCGCGACAGCGATGCCCGCCTTTGCGCAAAAGTTCAGGTCGATATGATCATAACCAGTCGACCGCGTCGCGATAAGCCTGAGATGTGGCATCTGGGCCAGAACCGGTATCGTCAATCTCGAATGGACGAAAACGGTTATGATTTCCGCGTCGTGGTAGGCGGCGACATTGGTTTCGTCGAGCGCGCCCTCGGTGCAGGTGAACTCGATCTCCGGCGGAAGGGTGTGGCACGCCTCGGCCTCCCAAGCTTCGGTTTCGAATGCGATCAGCTTCATATGGCCCTCTTGCCCGTTTAGGGAGCGAAAGACAGCCAAAAGCGATGCTCGGCCGTCTCCATCTATTGGGACGCGCGACAAACCCCGTGGTTACAGGCCGGTCGGAATTCGCCGAATCCCGGCTTCGACAGTCGCGCTCAAGCTGGCGTGAGAACATCGGCAACCTCCAGCGCAGCAATCTATCAGCTTCATTCGAGGGATAGGGCTTCATACTGCGTATTGTGTTCAGGGCGCGCGAAAAACAGCGCCTCGCACATGGACGCCCGACCTGTGGGCGCTGTTACGGGAGACAACCAATGGCTGGATTGCGAAATTTCGATTTCCGGCGCCATTTGCCAAGCACGACCTTCGTCGCCCTCACGCTTCTGATATTCGCCGGGCTGGCCGCGATCGCGATCTACCTCGGCGTATATAACATCGCGGCCGATGCCCCCCACTACAGACCTACCTATTGGCTCATCGAAAACCTCCGTGACCAGTCAATCGCAGTCCGCGCGAAATCGATCGCCGTGCCCAAAGATCTGGCCGATCCAAAGCGCGCCTCCGCAGGCGCGGGCCTCTACACCGAGATGTGCAGCGGTTGCCATCTGGCGCCGGGGATGGAGAAGACCGAAATCAGTCAGGGCCTCTACCCACAGGCGCCGGAGCTCGCCCGAGTATCGGACCATACGCCGGCGCAGCAATTCTGGATTATCAAGCATGGTGTCAAGCTGACCGCCATGCCGGCATGGGGTAAAACCCATGACGACAAGCTGATCTGGGACATGGTCGCCTTCATCCAGCAATTGCCCAAACTATCGCCGGCGCAGTATCAGGAAATGACAAGTGACGCCCCGATGGATCACGACGCAATAATGAAGGAAACGGGGGACATGCAGAATACGCCGCACGAAGAGGCCCAGCCCCACTCACATCGCGAGGGAGCGCATTGACCCCGCAAGTCGTTTGGCCCGATGAAGCGCCCGATTTGAACTCGCTATTTGCCGTTCCAATTTCTGATCGCGATCCGTTTGCCTTGAAATATGATGGTTTGCGAACATCGAGTCGATGGGAGGGATGGTCTGTATGAACACCGGGCGCGACCTGGTCCGCGAACTGATCGGTCGCTGGCGCGAGGATCCGGGAGCAACCTACCGGAGCTGGTTCCTCTGGGACGAGCGCTTGAAGAACTTTCGCTCGATCCGGCGGGGAATCACGCAAGTCGTTGCAGAGATCGAAGCGGGCCGCTTTGGTGTCGCCTATCGCGGTTCTTCGCTCGAGACGGTCGTGCACTCAGTGGCCGAGCAGCGCCAGATCTTCAAGGGCGCTGATCACGCTTTCCTCTGGAAGCCCAAGCTCCGTATTCCCGACATTTACGAAAATCCAGATAACCAGCGCGCCTTCGGGCGGCTGCTTCATCATTGCTCGTGCTGCGACAGCGCGGAGGAGATCATCTCAGGCATCCACGCGATCGACCGGTTGAAGATCAAGGGGTTGGGGCCGGCGGTGGCCAATCTGCTCTATTTTCTGCACCCGACGCTGGTTCCCCCGTTCAACACGGCCATTGTCAAAGGGTACAATGCGCTCACCGGTGCCACTGTGAAGCTTGGAAGCTGGGAGCATTTTCTTGCCATGCGCTCCGGCATCCTCGATCTCAACGACCGCTACCGCGATCTGCTTTCGAACGATCTGGGCGCGATCGGCGGGCTGTTGTTTGATGTGGGTTCCGGCCGCTATCCGCCGCCGCCTCTCGACAATGCCCAGAGCGTGGCGGGGGACTGGCTGGCCCGGCTCGACGAGGCGCGAGCGCAGGCGGAAAAGCTCGACAAGGTGACGATCGCCCAGAACGAAAGCGATCGCAGCCATACCGAGATCCAGGCCTGGCTGCGCGATCTTGGACACGCATTGGGCTATGATGTCTGGATCGCCGCAAACGACCGGGGGCGGCTTCACGACGGCATGCCGCTGGGCACGCGCTGTCTCGATCATTTGCCCAATGCAGTCGCAACCGCCGCCGGCGGGGATTCCATCCGCCTAATCGATGTCCTCTGGCTGGAGCGGAGCAACGCCAATGTCGCCGCCGCCTTCGAGGTGGAGCACTCGACGTCGATCTATTCAGGAATTGTCCGCATGCTCGATCTCGCGCTGAGCGGCGATGATCTTCATGCCTCCGCCGGGCTGTTTCTTGTCGCGCCAGACACGCGCGAGGCCGATGTCCGCGCCCAGCTGCGCCGTCCGGCGTTTAGCCGGGTCGCCGATCTCGATATTTCCTATCTTCCCTATGGCGAGCTCGAACGGCACCGCGAGGCGATCGCGCGCTTCGGTTCCGGCCTCAAGGCAATCAAGGCGATCGCCCATCGGTTGCCCTGAGGCGAGCGGCTACATCCCCGATATCGGAGGCTCGAGCGCGGGAGTCATGTAGAAGCGGTTGGCGGTTGCCAGTCCAAGCATGACGGATAGGCAGTTTCACCCGTATCGAAAGGAGACGGCGGGAGGATTGCCGTTCGAGAACACGTTCAGCGCAATCTCAGGCTATCTCCTTCCAATAGAGCCAGGGCTGAGACCAATGGGATCGGTAGCAACCGTCATCGCTGCTGCGGGTCGGGGGAGGGCGGAGGCAGTTCGGGTTTACCTTGGTTCCACATCGGCCTGCGCCCATGATGGCCGTAACCATAGTCGCCCACGTCGAGTTGCAGAAGACAGTTGGAATATTGCTCGGTGCCCGGAGTGTAGCCATAGGTAATGCACGCTGCCCGATGACGGGCGAGCATCTCCTGGCGGCCAATGCAGGCCGAAAGCAGGAGACTGCCCAGGGAAACTGCCAAGAAAACTGCGATAGATTGCCGGCGCATCGCAAAATCCTCTCTATATGCACAATAGGAACGTTTAACGCTGATCGGAGACTGCGGAATCACGGATCGAGGCAGCGGGCGTCCAACTCGAACAGCGAAGCGGACCTCGCTCCGTGAAACATCAGTCTTCTTGAATACGCACTGGACTGACCTTTCCCTCACCGGTGAGCGTTTGAGGTGAATTTTTCCGACGTTACGGGGTGTCGAAGGACGGTGTTTCGTGTCCGTCTGGTAAATTGAATGTCCACGACCACGACGCGCTCAGCGAATTGGAGCCAACGGGGCACGCATCCATTTGAACGGTCGTGCAACGTGGTGTCTTGAACGCCAGCGCACTCCGAGCAAACTTTGACCAGCCGCGTTAAGGTGGAACGGCGGCAAGAAGCGATACCTTTCGAACTTGGTTGCAATCGAAATTTCGAAGGATCGATCCTCTTCCTGCGTAAAACGTGAGCGGGACTCTTGAATGTTGGGAATTGCCAGAAAACTCTTGGCGGCCCCGGCCTGAAACTGGAGTGACAAAATGCCATCCGCCTCGTTGCTTGCTGCTTTGTTTGCCCTCGCGACGCTGTCGCTCGCCCAGGCGGCATCAGCAGTCATTGTGCGCCGGTATCCGGGTTGCGGATACTGCAAGCACTGGGTGCCACAGGTGCTCGCGCAGTTCGCGAGGCGCGTCCCGGCGATCGATGCTCAACGCCACACTGCTTTCCAGCGCGCTCAAGGTGTGCCGGTACATCTGGCATCATGCCATACAGCGATCATGGATGGGATGGTATCCGGGGATCATGTACCCATAGCGGAATGAAACGCGCCTTTGAGTTCCGCGAGCATGAAATTAGCCACTTCGCCGACGGCAAACCGTCGGCGAAGTGGCTAATGTCATTGTCACGGCAACAGGAAACGGCTAGCTAAGGTCATAGTGAGACGCGCACTCCGCCTTCTGCTTCTCTTCGGAGCGCTTCTTGGCATCTTCGGCCAGCAAGCCGCTTTTGCGGCGAGCGAGCGCGTGGTCACGGTCCCAGCGGCTGTTTTTCAGATGAGCCCTGATTGCATGGAAATGATGCAGGATGAGCAGCCGCAGCCGGCGCAGAAGCCCTGCAAGGGCCTGACATTCGACTGCATCGCCGCGATGGGCTGCATCGTTCCGATCATCCTGAAGGAACCAGCGGTGCCGATCACTGCGCCGCTCTTTGTTTCGTCCCTGGCATTCTGGCCCACGACGTCGATCTTTGCCGGAAACGAGATTCCACCAGAGCAACATCCTCCCCAAATCCTTGGCTGATCCCTGTCAGCCGTAGCGGCGGTCGGTTCGGTGCACTTGCTGCCCGTCCGGATGTCCTGCTTGCCGCGCGGTTATCGCCATGATCTAGCCAAAGGATATTCGTGATGAAGGTTCGAGTTCTTTTCGTCGCCGCCGGCATGGCGCTTGCCCTGCCCCTTCCCGCCCTTGCAGGCGATCGCCAGCAACAGAATGGCCTGGGCCATTACGAGTGGCGGTCGGCTCCTCAATTCGGTCCACGCGCGACCGGTCCCGCGCGCAAGCGGGTCTGGGTGGCACATAATCCGAAGATGCCGAATTGCGACTGCGACATGATGAAGATGAGCGCCAATGAGTGCATGAAGAGCATGCATGATCACAAAGCCGCTCCATCGGCGGGCTAAGACTATTGCCTGGTCGATAGCAATAAACATGTGAGCCAGGCGCGTGGCGCCGGCGGAGATCCCTCATCTTCGCCGGCGTCCGTTTGCCGAGCCACCTTTGTTTACGCATCGGTCTGATTGCTGCGAATCAGGAGACTTCCATGCGCCTATTGTATTGCGCGCCATTGCTCGTGGTGTTCTCGAGCCCGGCGCTGGCCGGTCCGCTCGGTTTCGAGGAAGCGTTGAACCGCGCGGCAAACGACGCCCCGTTGCTTGAAGCGCGGGCGCAACAGGTTCGCGCACGTCAGTCGGCCGCGATTGCCGCGGGGCAACTGCCCGACCCGAAGCTCGGGATCGGCGTCGACAATTTTCCCGTATCCGGCCCGCCAGCTTTTAGCTTCACCCGAGAGAACATGACGATGGAACGGCTCGGCATCGAGCAGGAAGTGCCGAATCTCGCCAAGCGGCACGCCCAACAGGACAGGGCGGAGGCTGATATCGTAGCGGCGCAGGCCAAAAGCAGTTCGGATCTTCGCAGGATCAGAGTTGCCACCGCGATTGCCTGGATCGACGCTTTCTATGCGCAAAAACGCCTTGAGGCGATGGACATCATATTGGAACGGCTGCGGCGTCTGCCCGGTGCCGCCGTTTCGGCTGTGACGGCAGGAACGGGACGGCCGGCGCAAAGCCTCAACATCCGTCAGTCGATTGCCGAACTGTTCGAAGACCGCCGCAGCGTGCTTGTCGCGGAGGCGGGCAAGGCTCGCGCGGAACTGGCGCGCTGGACCGGCGAGCCCGATCCGGTCCCCACCGGGACGATCCCGCAGTTCGACGTTTCGCGATCCGGGCTCAGCGCGGCTATCGCTCGCCATCCGGATCTCGAGATGGCCTCTGCAAATGTCGGCCAGGCGCTCGCCGATATCGACGCAGCACGGGCGGAAAAGCGGCCCGATTGGGGGTTCAGCGTCGCCTTCCAGCGACGCGATCCACAATTCGGCAATATGGTGTCGGTCGGGGCCACCATGTCGCTGCCTATCTTTCCCGGCCGCCGACAGAACCCACGGATCGCGGCGGCGACTTCGGACGCGGCGGCCGCGCGCGCCGAGCAGGAAGACGTGCGCCGGACTTTGCAGGCGCAGCTCGATGCCGGACTCGCGGAGCACGCCATGCATCACGACCAATGGATGCGGGCGAAGGACACGCTCCTGCCGCTTGCGCGGCGGGAAGCGGAGCTTGAGACCGCCAGCTACGCCGCTGGACGCGCCGGGCTGCTCGACGTGATCGAGGCGGAGGCCAGTCTTGCCCGGACCGAGCTCGACACGCTGGACCGCGAAGCCGCGGTTGCCCGCCATGAGGCGTGGCTGGCTCTGAACTTCGGAGACGATCGATGAACCTGGAACTATCTTCGAAAGCGCGGCTTGGCCTTGCGGCCGCCGCTATTGCGCTTGCTGGCGTCGCCGCCGGCTATGGCGTCGCGTCCCTGGGGGGCAGTGATACGGCAAAGGAAGCGACCTCCGGAGATCGCAAGGTGCTCTACTGGTACGATCCGATGGTCCCCAATCAGCATTTCGACAAGCCAGGCAAGTCGCCGTTCATGGACATGGAGCTTGTTCCCAAATATGCCGACGCGGCCGGGGAGGAAGGCGGGGTACGCATCGATCCCACGCTGGTCCAGAGCCTGGGCCTGCGCACTGCCGAAGCGCGGCGCGGAACGCTGGACGGTGGGCTCACCGCAACCGGTACGATCGGCTATAACGACCGTGAGGTCGCAATCATCCAGCCGCGGGCGAGCGGCTTTGTCCAGCGCACCTATAACCGCGCGCCCGACGATGTGATCGGCGCGGGCGCACCGCTCGTCGATTTGCTGATCCCGGACTGGGGCGGCGCGCAGGAAGAGTATCTTGCCGTCCTGCGCACCGGCGACAGAGCGTTGGCAAGCGCCGCGCGGCAAAGGCTGATTCTGCTGGGCATGCCACAATCCACTATCGCTGCAGCCGAGCGGAGCGGCAGGGCCCATACCGTCATCACCATCACCTCGCCCATCGGAGGCACGATCAAGTCACTCGGGGTGCGGCCCGGTATGAGCGTGATGGCGGGCCAGACCCTCGCCGAGGTCAACGGGCTCGGCACGGTCTGGCTCGACGCCGCCGTGCCCGAGGCAATGGCGGGGCAGTTGCGGCCGGGAACGTCCGTGACGGCAACGCTTGCCGCTTACCCCGGCGAGACCTTCAACGGCCGCGTTCGGGCGATACTTCCCCAGGCCGAGACTGAAAGCCGAACGGTCACTGCGCGCATCGAGCTCGTCAACCGGGGGAAACGGTTGCGGCCCGGCATGTTCGCAACAGTGAACATCGCGGGCAGGCAGCGCACCACGTTGCTCGTCCCGTCCGAAGCCGTCATCCGCACGGGCAGGCGCACGCTCGTCATGCTCGCGCTCGACGAAGGCCGCTATCAACCCGCCGAAGTCAGGACAGGCATGGAAGCGGGCGGCCAGACCGAAGTGCTGGCCGGTCTTTCCGAGGGCGAGAAGGTCGTCACCTCGGGTCAGTTCCTGATCGATTCCGAGGCTAGCCTCTCGGCAATGGAGGTGCGGCCAATCCCCAGTGCCGCGGCACAGCCATCCGCCAAGACCACAAGTCATCGAGCGACCGGCCGGATCGAGAAGATCGCGCCCGATGGCGTAACGCTCAGCCACGGTCCCGTGCCGACAATGAACTGGCCCGCGATGACGATGACCTTCCGGCTTGGCGGCGCAGCGCTCGCCCGCGGATTCAAGGTGGGCGACAGGGTGCGCTTCACCTTCGAACAGGCGCCGCAGGGGCCAACGGTGAGATCGATGGTGCGGGATGCCGGGCAATGATCGCGCGGCTCATCCACTGGTCGGTCCAGAACCGCTTCTTCGTGGTGCTCGGCGCACTGGCGTTGATGGCGGCAGGGCTCTGGGCGGTGCGGACGACGCCGATCGACGCACTGCCGGACCTGTCGGACACCCAGGTCATTATCCGGACGAGCTATCCCGGACAAGCGCCGCGGATCGTCGAGGACCAGGTCACCTATCCGCTTGCGACGACCATGCTCTCTGTGCCGGGCGCAAGAACGGTGAGAGGATACAGCTTTTTCGGCGACAGCTTCGTCTACGTGATCTTCGAGGACGGCACCGACCTCTATTGGGCGCGATCGCGTGTGCTCGAATATTTGAACCAGGTGCAGGGGCGCCTTCCCGAGACCGCCCGAAGCGCGATCGGCCCCGACGCAACCGGTGTGGGCTGGATCTATGAATATGCTCTGGTGGACAGGAGCGGACGGCACGACCTTGCCCAGCTTCGCTCTTTACAGGACTGGTTCCTCCGCTACGAGCTGAAGACAATCCCCGGTGTGGCCGAAGTGGCGAGCGTCGGCGGCATGGTGAAGCAGTATCAGGTGGTGCTCGACCCGGTAAGACTTGCCGGCTACGGCGTCACCCACACCCAGGCTGTCGAGGCGATCCGCCGCGCCAATCAGGAGACGGGCGGATCGGTGCTCGAGTTCGCCGAGGCCGAATATATGGTCCGCGCTTCGGGCTATCTGAAAACGCTCGACGACTTCCGGGCAATCCCGCTGCGCACCGCCGCGGGCGGGGTGCCGGTAAGGCTCGGCGATGTTGCCACGATCCAGCTCGGACCCGAGATGCGGCGCGGCATCGCCGAATTGAACGGCGAGGGCGAGGTGGCCGGCGGCGTGATCGTGCTCAGGCAGGGCGCGGATGCGCGAAGCGCGATCGAAGCGGTTGAGGCGAAGCTCGCCGAGCTCAAAAAGGGTCTGCCGCCGGGCGTCGAGATCGTTACGACCTATGACCGCGCGCAGCTCATCGATGCCGCCATCGACAATCTGACGCACAAGCTCGGCGAGGAATTCGTCGTCGTCGCCATCGTCTGCGCGCTGTTCCTCTGGCACGTCCGCTCGGCGCTGGTCGCGATCGTCACGCTGCCGCTGGGCGTGCTCGCCGCGTTCATCGTGATGCGCCTCCAAGGGGTCAACGCGAATATCATGTCGCTGGGCGGCATCGCGATCGCGATCGGCGCGATGGTCGATGCCGCAATCGTCATGATCGAGAATGCCCACAAGAAGATCGAGCGCTGGGAAGCTGACCATCCGGGCGAGCACCTTCACGGACCAAAGCGATGGATCGCCGTCACTGAAGCCGCGATGGAAGTCGGGCCGGCACTGTTTTTCTCCCTTCTCATCATCACCCTGTCCTTTGTGCCGGTATTCACGCTGGAGGCGCAGGAGGGGCGGTTGTTCGCACCGCTGGCCTTCACCAAAACCTATGCGATGGCGGCAGCCGCAATCCTGTCGGTAACGCTGGTGCCGGTGCTGATGGGCTGGCTGATCAGGGGGCGCATCCCATCCGAACAGGCCAATCCGGTCAACCGGGCACTTACCAGAGCCTATAAGCCCGCAATCGACTGGGCACTGAGGCGGCCCAAGACAACGCTGGTCATCGCCGCGCTTGTCTTCGCAACTACCGCCTGGCCCTTGTCGCGGCTCGGCGGCGAGTTCCTGCCGGCTATGAACGAGGGTGATCTGCTTTATATGCCTTCGGCTCTGCCCGGCCTATCCGCCGCGAAGGCCTCCGCGTTGCTCCAGCAGACCGACCGGATGATCAAGCAGGTACCCGAGGTCGAAAGCGTGTTCGGCAAGGCCGGGCGCGCCGAAACCGCGACCGACCCTGCACCGCTCGAAATGTTCGAAACGACGATTCGCTTCAAGCCGCGCGACCAGTGGCGGCCCGGCATGACGCCCGATAAGCTGGTGGAGGAGCTGGACCGCGTCGTGAAAGTGCCGGGCCTCGCCAATATCTGGGTGCCGCCGATCCGCAACCGCATCGACATGCTCGCGACGGGCATCAAGAGCCCGATCGGCGTCAAGGTTTCAGGATCCGATCTGGCCGAGCTCGATCGCATAGCCCACGACGTCGAGACGACGGCGAAGGGGGTGGACGGCGTCAGTTCGGCACTGGCCGAGAGATTGACCGGCGGGCGCTACGTCGATGTCGCGATCGACCGTGTGGCTGCGTCCCGCTTCGGGCTCAACATCGCCGACGTGCAGGAAATCATCGCCGGTGCCGTCGGCGGCGAGAATGTGGGCCAGACGGTCGAGGGGCTGGCGCGCTATCCGATCAATGTTCGCTATCCACGCGAGATCAGGGACAGCCTGGAGGAACTGCGGACGCTGCCCATCCTCACACCGCAAGGTGAGCAGATCACGCTTGGCACCGTGGCGCGCCTGGCCGTGATCGACGGACCGCCGATGCTCAAAACCGAGAATGGCAGGCTTTCGACCTGGGTCTATGTCGATGTGCGCGGGCGCGACCTGGCCTCGGTCGTCGATGACCTGCAACGGGCGGTGGCGAAAGGTGTCAGGCTGTCCCCCGGCGTCTCGATCGCCTATTCGGGGCAGTTCGAATATCTCGAGCGCGCAATCGATCGGTTGACGATCGTGGTGCCGGCGACGCTCGCGATCATCTTCGTGCTGCTGTTCCTGATCTTCGGCCGGCTCGACGAGGCGTTGCTGATCATGGGTACGCTACCCTTCGCGCTCACCGGCGGGTTCTGGCTGCTCTACCTCCTCGGCTACAATCAGTCGGTCGCGACCGGCGTCGGGTTCATCGCGCTGGCTGGTGTCGCCGCGGAATTCGGTGTCGTTATGCTCATCTATCTCAAGGACGCGCTCGAGGAGCGCGGGGAAACCCCGTCTGAGACAGAGGTCGGCGAAGCTGTCCGGGAAGGCGCGCTGCTCCGAGTGCGGCCGAAGGCAATGACCGTGGCAGTGATCATCGCCGGCCTGCTGCCGATCTTCATCGGCTCCGGCGCAGGATCCGAAGTCATGAGCCGCATCGCAGCCCCCATGGTTGGCGGCATGGTGACCGCGCCACTGCTATCCATGTTCGTGATCCCCGCCGCCTATCTGCTGATGCGGCGAAGGCATACGAAACCTTATACTCGACTTGTTCAACAGTGAAGGAGACGTTGGAATGAGACTACATGAGCTTGCGGGACCTGGCCTGGCCATATTGCTGGCCGCTTGTGGCCAGAGCGGCGAAACCACAGGTGAGGCGGCCAATAGCGAGATGGCGCCAGGCATGTCCAATGGCATGGACAAAATGGAGATGTCCGGAGACACGGCTGCCAGGATGGCGAAAGGCACCGGCACCGTGACCGCGATCGACATGACCGAAGGGAAGATCACCCTCGACCATGCGCCCATCCCGGAAGCCAACTGGCCGGCCATGACCATGGCGTTCAAGGCCAAACCCGAACTGATCAAGAACCTGAAGGTAGGCGACAAGGTCGCCTTCGATCTTGCGCTCGAAGGCGGTACGGGCGAGGTGACGGCGATTCAGAAACAGTAAACTTCATCCGCTTGATGGACGATGGAGCGGCAGGGCTGTTTCGCCCTGCCGCTTGTGCTCGATTGGCAGCACTCGACCCAGAGGCGGGCCGGAACCCGATCCGGCGCTCGGTACCGCCCTGTTGTTGGCCGATGGGCACAGTGGTGCGCGTGGGCAAGGTTGTGGCTGGGTCTGCAATTCGCATAGGTTCGCAGTTGATCTCGAACTGTCCGATTGCAACGATGCGGGAACCGAACCAGCCATGATCAGCGCGATTGCTGCCGCGGAAGCGCTCGACCACAGATAAGCGCAATATTAGAACTCGGTGTTGGTTAGAATCCGGATTAATGTACCTCAAAAATTTATCGGATTTTCTAGGGCCCCGATCTGTAACTTGCAGTAGTATTTACTTATCGTGTGATGTGATATCATCTTATGCAGAGTAGGTTCAAGAAATGCGGGGCCACTTGCGGCGCGTGTGGTCATTTTTACCCTTCCCACTCGACGGCAAAGACGATAGGAGCGTCGCGATGAAAAGCCTGCTCCAACTGCTTGCATGCCTTTTCCTCGTCCTCGGCGTGGTGACGGGATCGATGGCGCATGCGGCGGAAATCGGGGCGGAAAAGAGCGCGGTTACCGGCGCCGAATTTTTCAAGAGCGCCAAGGATACAGTCGAGCAAGGCAAGGATTCCTCATCGGACAGCGAAACGTTGTTGGTGAAGTGTTATGGCTGCCATTGTCACCATATTGCTGTCCCAGTGGATGCTGGATCTGGCGAGGTACTGGCGGCAAAGCTAGAAATCCTGCCCGCAGGACCAGGGAGCAGCATTGCTCCACCAACACTCTTCGACGTGTATCGACCTCCAATGGCCTGACAACCAACTTGCCGTAGCCTGATCGCAGGCCGGCGCACCTGTTTGGTTTGTCAGGAGTCGTTTCTTCATGCTGCCGCCGCCACGGTTGCGGCGCTCGTGGCGGCATTCAGCGCCACGCCCGCTGCCGCGCAGGCGACCGCGTCTCAAATAGCGGGACCGCCAGCCCCGGAGGCCGCTGTTCCGGTCCGAACCGGACCGCTACCCTCAAGGCTGACCCTTGCCGAGGCCCTGGAAGAAGCCGAGGCCCGGTCTCCGGCACTCGCGGCTGCGCGTGCCGAAGTCGAAGCGGCACGCGGACGTCTGCGCCAGGCGAAGTTCCGGTTCAATCCGGCCCTGAGCGTTGACGTCGAGAATTTCTCGGGCACCGGCCCCTATTCAGGGTTCAATGGCACCGAGACCACGGTCTCGGTCAATCAGAGACTCGATATCGGAGGCCGGCGCAAGGCGCGGATGACGCTCGCAGACGCCGAGCTTGCCGCGCAGGAGTATCGTTTCGCGATCGCTCGCGCCGATCTTGGCCAGCAAGTTCGCAATCTGTTCGCGCTTGGTGTGGCCGCGCGCGAAAGTCTCACGCTCGCCCGAGAAAACGAGGAGCGCGCGCGCGAGCTTGCCCGCATTGCCAGCGAACTCGTCGATGTGGGAAAGGAGCCCCCTCTGCGTGGCCTCCGGGCAGAAGCCGCACTGGCACAGGCAACGGCTGCTCTGAGAGCGGCCGAAGCGGACGAGCTGACCGCCCGCCGCTCGCTCGCGGCGCTGTTCGGGGTTGAGGTACCACCCAGCGAGCTTGTTGGCAGCGACATGCTTTCGCCGCCCATCAGCGTCGACGCGATGGCGACCCTCGACGTGCGGCTTGCCGAAGCCGAACGGGTCATCGCCGACGCGCAGTTGAGGCAGGCGCGAGCCGAAGGTCGACTCGATCCATATGTTGGGATCGGTGTGCGCCAATTGCGGGAAACCGGGGACAGAGCGCTGGTCGCGAATCTGACCGTGCCGCTCCCCGTCTTCGATCGCAATCAGGGAAATGTCGCCGCCGCCCGTTCGGGAGTGCAGGCGGCAGAGGCGCGGCGCAACAGTGCTCTCGCCAACACACAGGCGGAAATCGCCAACGCTCGGGCCGCTCTGGCCGCCGCAGAAGCGCGGGTTGTGGCTCTCGAAGGAAGTGGCATCGGCCAGGCACGCGAGGCGTTACGGCTTGCTCAGCTTTCCTATCGCGCCGGCAAGTCGGCGCTGATCGAGCTGCTCGACGCGCAACAAGCCTATGCCTCGACCCAGGGCGAGCTCATAGCCGCGCGGCGCGCCCGGGCCGAAGCTCAGGCCACGCTGGCGCGCCAGGCAGCCGCCGCGAGCGATGCAGAGGCTGCTCAATGAACCGGTTCTTCCCCGATGAAGCGCACCTCGCTTCCGGTACCGGCGATCTTCGCCTTGCGGCCTGCGCCCCCGCGCAACCACCCGCGGCCAGCCCACATGAAAATCGGAGATGTTGAATGATCACCCAGGATAAACGCCTTCTTGGCGGTGTGGCTGGTGCCGTGCTGCTCGCTGCTTTCGGTGGCTTCTCGGTCGCTCGCTGCACTGCAGATCGAGCTACGGAAGCGCAGACTGACGGGAACACCGATGCAGAGGCGCAAGCGCACACAGACAGACTGCCAATGACAGCAGACGCTATCCGCTCAGCGGATATCGCCTTGGAAGCGGTTAGAGCGGGCGGACTCGGATCGGAAATTCTGGCCCAGGCCACCGTTACCGCCTCGCCGACCGGCGAGGCGATCGTCACGGCGCGCGCAGGCGGGGTGGTCATTCGCGTATCCAAGCGGCTTGGCGATCCGGTAAAGGCTGGCGAGGCGCTGGCGGTAGTGCAAAGCCGGGATGCCGCCCAGATCGCGGCAGACCGGACGGCAGCCGAAGCGCGGGCAGAACTCGCCCAGCGCAATCTCGCTCGGGAACGTCAGCTCTATGAGCAGAAGGTATCGGCCCGCGTAGATTACGAGCAAGCGCAGGCGGAAGCCGCCGCGGCTGCGGCAGAAGCGCGCCGAGCGCAGGTTGCTGCAACCGTTGCGAATGTTACGCGTGACGGGAGCGGCGCAATTGTCTCCAGTCCGATTTCCGGTCGAGTGACCGCGCAAAACGTTCGTCTGGGGGCATTCGTGCAACCCGAGACCGAGTTGTTCCGTGTGGCCGATCCGTCGAAGGTGCAGATTGAGGCATCGGTCGGTCCGGTCGATGCGCAGCGGCTCGCAGCCGGCGACCAGGCGGTCGTCGACCTGTCTGATGGCAGGACAATCGATGCGCGCGTGCGATCGATCACGCCGGGTCTCGGAGGTGAAACGAGATTGGCTACCGTCGTACTCGACGTCTCAGGCAGTTTGCCGCCTGGTCTTCCCGTAAGCGTTCGCCTCTTGCCGGGACGCGGGGCATCCTCGAGTGCGATTGTCATACCCGAGGACGCGCTTCAATCGCTCGAAGGGCGTGATGTCGTTTTCGTACGGACCAAGCAGGGCTTCATCGCTCGCAACGTTACAGTCGGCCAACGAAGCGCAGGTCGTGTCGAGGTCACCGCGGGCCTGAAGCCGGGCGAGAGGATCGCAACCAGGAATGCATTCCTGCTCAAGGCCGAGCTCGGCAAGGGCGCGGGCGAGGAGGAATAGACCGTGATTGCAAGTCTTATAGCATTTGCCGTCCGCACACGCTGGGCGATCCTCTTCTTCTTCCTCGCGGTCGCCGGCCTAGGCGTTTGGCAGCTGACCAAATTGCCGATCGACGCGGTGCCCGACATCACCACCAACCAGGTTCAGATCAATACGGTCGACCCCCGTCTTTCGCCGGTCGAGATCGAAAAGCTCGTCACCTATCCGGTTGAAATCTCGCTTGCCGGTATCCCAGGGCTCGAATCGACGCGCTCGATCTCGCGCAACGGCTTCAGCCAGGTCACCGCCATTTTCTCGGAATCGACTGACCTCTATTTTGCCCGCCAGCAGGTTGGCGAGCGGCTGCTGCAAGCGACCGAGAACCTTCCCGATGGTGTTCAGCCGCAGATCGGGCCGGTCACGACCGGGCTCGGCGAGGTCGTCATGTACACCATCGGCTATACCCATCCCGACGGCAAGGGCGCGAAGAAGGTCGCCGGAGAGCCCGGTTGGCAGCCTGATGGCAGCTATCTTTCGCCCGAAGGCGAACTGCTTACCGACGAGGTTGCCAAGGCAGGTTATCTCCGGACCGTCCAGGACTGGATCGTCGGCCCGCAGCTCAAGGCCGTGCGCGGTGTCGCCGGAGTCGACTCAATTGGTGGATACGCCAAGACTTTCGTGGTCGAACCCGACCCGACCAAGCTCACAAGTTTTGGTATCTCCTACAGTGAGCTTGGCGAGGCGCTGGAGAGAGCCAACCTCGCGGTTGGCGCCAATTATTTCAACCGTGCGGGCGAGGCCTATCTCGTCCGGGTCGATGCGCGCGTGCGTTCTGTCGACCAGATCAGAAACGCAGTTGTGGCGACGCGTGGCGGCGTGCCCGTGACCGTCGGGCAGATCGCCAATGTCAGGATCGGCGGCGACCTGCGTACCGGTGCGGGTAGTATGAACGGCAAGGAAGCCGTTATCGGCACAGTGCTCATGCTTATCGGCGAGAACAGCCGCATCGTGGCGGAGGACGTTTCGGCCAAGCTCGACCAGGTGGCGAAAACGCTGCCACCCGGCATCGAAGTGCAGGTCGTCCTCGACCGTGCCAAGCTGGTGAGCGCGACGGTCGCGACGGTCGAGCGCAACCTCACCGAAGGCGCACTGCTGGTGGCGGCTTCGCTGTTCCTGCTGCTCGGCAACTGGCGGGCGGCGATCATCGCCACTCTCGTTATTCCCTTCTCCTTCCTGATGATGGCGACAGGGATGAATGCGTTCGGTGTTCCCGGCAATCTGATGAGCCTTGGCGCGCTGGACTTCGGCCTGATTGTCGACGGGGCGGTTATCATCATCGAGAATTGTCTCGCGCGCCTCGCGCACCGCCAGGAGCATGAAGGACGGCTGCTGACACTCCGGGAGCGGCTCGAGGAGACGATGCATGCCTCGCAGGAGATGATCAAGCCGACGGTGTTCGGCCAGGCGATCATCCTCCTCTCTTTCGCGCCGCTGCTGATGTTCACGGGCGTCGAGGGCAAGACGTTCTCGCCAATGGCGATCACCATCATGCTGGCGCTTGTTGCGGCCTTCATCCTTGCGCTCACGCTCGTACCCGCGCTCGTCGCGTTGCTCATTCGCGGGCGAGTCGCCGAAAAGGAGGTGTGGCTGATCCGCAAGACCAAGGATCGATACTTGCCGCTGCTCGACAAGGCGATCGCCCGGCCATGGCCATTCATCCTGGGCGGCATCGGCTTCTTCCTCGCGGCCGTCCCGGTCGCCGGCCTGCTCGGCTCGGAATTCGTGCCGCAGCTCGATGAGAAGAACATGGCGCTCGCTTCGACCCGTGTGCCCTCGGTCAGCCTCGAACAATCGCTGGCCATGCAGCGCAAGGTTGAAGACGCAGTCACCAAGCTTCCCGAAGTGGAGCTGATGTTCTCCAAGACCGGCACCGCCGAAGTCGCCACCGATCCAATGCCACCCAATATTTCCGATGGTTTTGTCATCCTGAAGCCGCAGGACGAATGGCCGGCGGGCGTCGAGACCAAGGCCGATGTAGTCGAGCGGATCGAAAAGGCAGCAAGTGGCCAGCTGGGGCAACTCTACGAAGTGAGCCAGCCGATCGAGCTGCGCTTCAACGAGCTCATCTCGGGCGTTCGCGGCGATGTGGCGATCATGCTCTATGGCGATGACCTCGACAAGATGTCGCAGGCGGCAAACGAGATGGTGCGCGTCCTCCAGTCGATTCCGGGCGCGGCAAGTGTGAAAGCGGATCAGGTCGGCGGCGCGCCGATGCTAGACGTGAAGCTCGACCGCGCGATGATTGCGCGCTACGGGCTGACCGTAGAGGAGGTCGCCGATACCGTTGCAGCCGCTCTCGGCGGTCGCGAATCCGGGCTGCTCTACGAAGGCGACCGGCGCTACGACATCACGGTGCGGGTGCCGGAGGCCACGCGGGTTAACCTCGACGATATCCGGTCCCTTCCAGTCCTGTTGCCAGAGGACGGCGTAGACGCGCGACGGCAGGTTCCGCTTGCTCAGGTTGCGCAGATCCGGCTCACCGAAGGGGTAAACGAGGTCAGGAGGGAGAACGGGAAACGGAGGCTAGCGGTACAGGTCAACCTGGAAGGCCGCGATGCCGGATCGTTCGTCCAGGAAGCTCAGGCCAAGATTGCGCAGGTGAAGCTGCCCGCAGGCTACTACCTTGAATGGGGCGGACAGTTCCAGAATCTACAGGCGGCATCGCAGCGGTTGTCGATCGTCGTGCCGCTTTGCTTCGCCGCGATCTTCGTCCTGCTCTTCATGGCCCTGGGTGGAGTCGGGCGGGCGGCGGCGGTCTATCTGGCGATACCGCTCGGCCTCGCCGGCGGCGTGTTTACGCTCGCCATCACCGGCATCAACTTCTCGGTCTCGGCGGCGGTCGGCTTCATCGTTCTTGCCGGTGTCGCGGTGTTGAATGGTCTGGTCGTGATGACCGCGATCCGCGAACGGCTCGAAAACGGACTCCCGCTGGCCGAGGCTATCCGCGAAGGCATGGCCGAAAAGATGCGCGCCGTCGTGATGACGGGCTTCGTGCCGGCGATCGGCTTCGTGCCGATGGCGCTTGCGCGCGGCACCGGCGCCGAGGTGCAGAAGCCTTTGGCAACCACTGTCATTGGCGGCCTCATCGCCGCGACCATCCTGACGCTGCTGGTGCTTCCGGCGATCGCCAAGGTGGTGCTGAGCATCAAATGGCGCTGGCGTCGCGCGGACCGGCTGCCGGACGAGGCTGTTGCGCCGGCAACGGAATGAAGGAGAGGGATATGGGTAATTCTATCAAATTGCTGCGAATATACACCGACGAAGCCGCCTATATGGGGGATCGAAAGGTCTTCGAATATATCGCATCACTGGCGCGCGAAAAGCAGTTGGCGGGGTTGACGGTGCTCGAGGCACTGATCGGTTTCGGCCATTCGCCGCGCCTTCACCGACGCCATGTGCTGGAAAGCAACCGAGCCGTTGTCATCGAACTCGTCGACGAGGAATCCAAGCTGAGAGACTTCGTCGCGGCGCTCGACGATGTGCCCGACATCGGACTTATGACCCTTGAGGCGGTCGAGATCCTCGGCGGAAAGGCCGAGCAGGCAGTCGTGAGGTCGAATTCATGACCGGCCTCGAGGTTATGGCGGGATCGCATGGTTCGAAAAGGCTCGGGAAACCGATGCGGCCCAATTCCAGAGGCACGACCCCCTACCGACTGCTTTTTGAGAAGAAGCACTGGTCCGTGCCTTCGTTGCGCAGCTCACGCGATTTTGCAGCATCGGCTTCGACACCTCCGGGCGGATCGAAGCCGTCTCGATCCCGTCGATGCCGTGACTTTATGAGGTGCGGGCGTTCGAGCTCGCCCGCACCTCACCAATCAACGGAAAATCGATCGCTCTGGAACGCGCCTCCCAACCGAGGGTGACGGCCGTATGAGGGGATGAAGCATGAAAGATCATTTGCGCCTCGATATTCCGCTGCTGCTGCCAGACGTGAAGGATGAGGCCGATCGCTGCGTCGAAAGACTTGTCGCGGAACTTCAGGGCCGGGAAGGCGTAAGCGAGGCTCACATCGTGCCGGCCGCGGGCAAGGGCAACGCCCAGCTCTGCATCCATTACAACCCCGACGTCCTGCCATTGCCCCGGATGCGCCAACTTGCCGAGAGCGCCGGTGCAGCCATTACCGACCGCTATGGGCATATCCGCTGGGACGTGGATGGCCTCACCCATGAGCGGCGCGCGCGCACGGTTGGCGAGCGGCTCGCCCGGATTCAGGGGGTGATCGAAGCGGAAGCGAGCGCGTCCGGAGCCGTTCGGGTCGAGTTCATCCGATCGGATGTCTCCGAACTCGAGATTCGACGCGCGCTCGCGGATATGGGCGTGTGGGAGCGTCCGCAGGCGGCCGCCCCAAAGGCCAGGGCTGCCGAAGAACATGAGCACGCTCATGGCGTCTTCGGGCACAATGCTGAACTGATCTTCACCTTCATTTGCGGCGCCGTGCTCGCGCTTGGCTATGGCGTTGCGAAAATTCGTCCGGAATGGGCCTGGGCGTCGCTCACGCTTTACTTGGCATCCTATTTCTTCGGCGGCTTTTTCACCGCGCGCGAAGCTATTGCCAATCTGAGGCTCAGGCGATTCGAGATCGACTCGTTGATGCTGGTCGCGGCAGCCGGCGCTGCCGCGCTTGGGAAATGGCCGGAGGGCGCTCTTCTTCTGTTTCTGTTCAGCCTTGGCCATGCGCTCGAGCATTACGCAATGGGACGGGCCAAACGGGCCATTGACGCCCTGGCCGAGCTTGCCCCACGAACAGCGCAGGTCAGGCGCGACGCCGCCGTGCGAGAGGTGCCTGTCGAGGACCTCGTCATCGGCGACACGGTTATCGTGAAGCCGAATGAGCGGCTGCCCGCCGACGGTTTCGTGGTTGTTGGCCGGTCCAGCGTCGATCAGGCGTCCGTCACCGGCGAAAGCGTTCCAGTCGACAAGGAGCCGGTGCCGGACAGAACCCAGGCGGTCGCACAGGCCGACAATCTGCCATCCCAACATCGCGTTTTTGCTGGCACCATCAACGGACCGGGCGCGATGGAAATCTGCGTCACGCGCCTTTCCGCCGACACCACGCTTGCCAAGGTGGTGCAGATGGTGAGCGAGGCGGAGACGCAGAAATCGCCGACCCAGCGCTTCACGGATCGCCTGGAGAGGGTGTTCGTGCCGTGCGTTCTCGTCTTTGTCATACTCCTGCTCTTTGCCTGGGTCGTCATCGACGAGCCGTTCCGCGACAGCTTCTATCGCGCGATGGCCGTGCTCGTCGCGGCGAGCCCTTGCGCGCTGGCCATTGCGACGCCGAGCGCGGTGCTGTCAGGCATGGCGCGGGCTGCGCGCGGCGGCGTCCTCATCAAGGGCGGTGGGCCGCTCGAGAGCTTCGGGGCGCTCTCAGCGCTCGCATTCGACAAGACCGGGACGCTTACCGAGGGGAGGCCGCGCATCACCGATGTCGTTCCGGTGAATGGCGTGAGGGAAGAGCAGCTCATGGCGGTCGCAGTGGCGGTGGAAAGCCTCAGCGATCATCCGCTGGCCGCCGCCATCGCGCGCGATGGGCATCAATTTCTTAACGGCGAACCCGTTCCGGCCGCTGCCGAACTCAGGAGCCTTACGGGCCGCGGCGTGCAGGCGTTGCTCGATGGCGAAACCGTCCTCATCGGCAAGGCCGAGATGTTCGGAAGCGATGGACTTGCGCCGCTGTCGGGCGAATTGAAGCAAGCCATAGAACGCCTGCGCCTACTGGGGCGGACGACCATGGCGGTCCGCATGGGCGAGCGCGATCTGGGCACGATCGGCCTCATGGACACGCCCCGCGGTGCGGCCAAGGCAACGATCGAGCGGCTTAAAGCCCTGGGCATCCGCCGGATGATCATGATCTCGGGCGACAATCAGCGAGTGGCCGAAGCCATCGCCGCCGATGTTGGCATCGACGAGGCCTGGGGTGACCTCATGCCCGAGGACAAGGTGGAGGCGATCAAGCGGCTTCGTGAAGAAATGCCCGTGGCAATGGTGGGCGATGGCGTCAACGACGCGCCCGCCCTGGCAAGCGCGACGGTCGGGATCGCAATGGGTGCGGCCGGGTCCGATGTCGCGCTCGAGACAGCCGATGTCGCCCTGATGGCAGATAATCTCGCTCATCTGCCCTTTGCCGTGGGTCTCAGCCGTTCGACGCGCAGCATCATCCGGCAAAATCTGATCGTCAGCCTCGGGGTGGTGGCACTGCTCATCCCCGCCACCATTCTCGGGCTTGGGATCGGACCAGCGGTTGCTGCTCACGAAGGATCGACACTGATCGTCGTCTTCAACGCGCTTCGCCTTCTGGGTTACCGCGACAACGGGGAGGAGGCGTGATGGCCGGGAAAGCAGCTCTGAAATTTGCGCTTGCATCACTTCCTCTTCTGTGCGCGACAACCGCGCGCGCGGACACCCTTCGCGAAGCGCTCATTGCAGCTTATCGAACCAACCCGAGCCTCACCGGCGCACGCGCCGGGCTTCGCGCGATCGATGAGGGCGTGCCAATCGCCAAGGCGTCGGCGCGGCCCAACCTGAGCGCAACCGCCGAATATCAGGAATTCGTTGTCCGGTCTTCGAACAGCTTCTCGGCTCCGCTACGGGCAACGAGCGCCAATGCCAGATTGTCTTTGCCGCTCTACCAGGGCGGTCAGGTCAAGAATTCAATCCGTGCCGCCGATGCGCGCGTTGAGGCGGGAAGGGCCAACCTGCGCGCCACCGAAGCTGATGTTTTCACCGCCATCGTCTCGGTCTACATGGATGTCCTGCGCGACAGCGCTATCGTCGAATTCAACGTCCGCAACGTGGCGGTGCTCGAAACCAATCTTCAGGCCACACGCGACCGCTTCGAGATAGGTGACCTAACCAGAACCGATGTCGCCCAGTCCGAGGCGCGGCTGTCCGTCGCCCGCGGGCAGTTGGACCAAGCCACAGCCCAACTGGACGCGAGTCTTGAAAATTATCTGCGCTTCGTCGGTCTGCCGGCGCGCGCCCTTGAGCCGCCGCCCGCATTGCCCGGCCTTCCCGCAACCTCCGAAGAGGCCGTCAACATTGCCGTGGAGAGCAACCCTCAGCTTTTGGGGGCCAAAGCGGACGCCAGTGCGGCACGCTACGACGTAAGGGTCGCGGCAGCATCTCGGCTGCCCCGGCTATCGGCGGTCGCCAGTAGCGGCTACAATAACTATCTCGGCTCGCTGACCAGTTCGCTTCCGGGCTTGACCTTTCGGCAGGCGCAGACGACGGCGACGGTCGGCCTGTCCGCCACCATCCCGCTGTATCAGGGCGGTCTGCCCGCGGCGGAGGTGCGGCGCGCGAATGCGCTGTCAGGCCAGGCGCTCGAGCAGATCATTTTCGTCGAGCGCCGTGTCGTTGCGGAAACCCGTGCGGCCTTTTCGCGCTATCGGGCAACCCTTGCGGTCATTGAAGCCTCGAAATCGGCGGTTTCCGCCAACGAGCTCGCGCTCGAGGGGGTCCGCGCCGAAAACTCAGTTGGAACGCGCAATGTACTCGACGTGCTGAACGCCGAGCAGGAGCTTCTCAACAGTCGCGTCCAGCTCGTTACCGCTGAACGTGACGCCTATGTCGCCGGCTTCACACTGCTCGCCGCCATGGGACGCGCCGAGGCGCGCGATCTCAATCTCTTCGGCGGAACGCTGTTCGAGCCGGGCTTCAGCAGGCCGAGGTCTCTTGATCCGGCCACCCGCCCTTCCAGTTCCCCGGCGGAAGTTCCTGTGATCGAACGGGACTCCGCCAATCTGGCACCCGAAAGCAATGCTCCAAGCGAAGGTCGGACACGCGAGGATACGCGAAGCTTGAACACCCAGGACCGCGTGCCGTGATGTGGATAGGACAATCGAAACGCGAAGAACTCGGTTCGTCCCGAAAACGGGCATGGCGTTTTGAACGAGCCAAGTCACCACTGAATGTCAGTGAAACGAACCAGAGTGGAGAGCGACAATGAATTCCCAACCGTCTTCACAGCAAGGTATGCTTTGCCCTGTTTGCCGCATTTCCCTTTCGATGTCCGAGCGACAAGGCGTCGAGATCGACTTCTGCCCTCAATGCCGCGGCGTTTGGCTCGATCGCGGCGAACTCGACAAGATTATTGCGCGATCGGAATGGATAGTGGCTCCACGTACCGGTCGCGCCACTTTGCCACAGGCTGACACCTCGGAACGTGAATCCCGTGCGCATGACCGGTCCGGCCATCACGGACACAGGCGCCGGCGTGGCTTTCTCGCCGATTTGTTCGATTGATCCGGTTTGTGGAGGCGCGCATGATCGAAGAGAACAACGAGACGATCTTGTATGCGTCACCGGCAAAGGTCTGGCCGGTCCTGTGCAGGTTTGACGACTATAAATATTGGCATCCCTATACCCGGCCCACTGGGCTGCCGGTTCCGAAGAGTGTCGTCCAATGTTCCTTCAGGATCGATCCGCGCAAGGACCGATTCTGGACCATGAATGCAGTAGTGGCCGAGTGCGACGAAAGCACTCGGCTCGTATTCCAGCTTCGTCTTGGCTGGCTGATGACGCTCGAGGAGCGCTTCTCGATGGGCCATGATCCGGTCGGCTCGAAACTGGTTCATAGCTACCGATGCACCGGGCTCCTCTCTCTTCTGCCGCTCAGGGGGCTGCGGCGAAACTTCCAGGGAATGCTGAAGGCAACGGATCGTCTCTTGCAAAGACGGCTGACGCGTGTGCTGTCGAAGCCAAAATCCAGCAGGCCCCAGGTTCGCAAGGGCTTTCGCCCTGATCGATAGGAAGGATATGAGCACAGGCCAATCTGCACTGGTTGAGGGGAATGTGTGCCGAGAGATCGGCAATTCCGCCCCTGCAACCTTTTTTTGGTCCTCGGGAAGAGGTGGAAAGGCTCCGCAAGACGAGACCACTCCGCCTGCGCAGGACCACGCCGTGGGCACGCCTACCGCCCCCGCGTGCCCACGGCGACACCATTGTTGCATATTCGCACAAATAATCGTCGGGAGAGTGAGTTGCACTATGACCCAGGGACTTAAAGCGCGTAAATTTGACGCGTATAGCGCCGGAGCGCGGATCGTCCTTCCTATTCTGGTCGCCGGCTTGGTGGCTGCGTGCTCCGGCGCAGGAACCGATGATCAGCGCGGCTCGGACAACGGCTCGATACCGCCCATCGTAGAAAGCCATTCCTATCGCTGTGGGGACGGGCAGGTGCTATACATCGACATCCTTCAAGACGGCTTGTCGATGATGGTGCGCCGATCGCCGGATGGTCCATCACTGCGTTTGTCAGCCGCGGCACAGGGTCGAATTTTTCTGGGAGAGCGGATGAACATAACGCTCTCGGGAAAGGATCTGACGCTTGAAGAAACCGACCGCGAGCCGATCCTGTGCAAGCGCGGCTGAAAACCTCCATGCCGTTGGAAGCTCACGGGCGCGACGCAGTTTCCGGGAGACGCCTCCACATCCGCGGAAGGTGTAAAGCCATGGGCACGATCCATTTGCCGGGAAACCGCGCGCTCTCTTTGGCCTGCGTTCTATTTCTCTCCGCCTGCAGCTACGGTCCGCGATTGGAAACCACCGTCATTACACTCCCCGGCAGGCAACTGGCCATTTACGGCGTCAAGACCTACGCACATGATAAAGGTCTACTCGTAACCGGAAGGGTCAGGCGGCAGGCACCACTCTTTCGTCCCATGTGGGGCCATCTTCACGTCCAGGGCCTGTTTGAGGATCGCCGCCCGCCGGTAAGCGTCGATACACGATGGGGGACGCTTTCACCGCGTGGTAGCAAGTCGGCGACCTTTACCGCGCTCCTCCGCACACCAACGCCGCTCGAGATCAAGTCAGTCACGGTTGAGTATCGTGCCGCGCCGGACCAACAAAAACCTGTCCGGCTCGATTGAGATGTGCGGGGTGTAAGATTGCGAGGCCTCAGATGGCGAGGATCCGAGTGCCGGCTTGTTAGTTCATTTCGCTAGAGCGTTTCAGAACGAGGAATTATTAGAATCAAAACGCCTTTCGTATGGAGATGGTCCGTGAGTTTTCGGGATATAGTTATAGACGCGTGCCCCAAGAATAACATTGAGCAGACGCTTGAACTGGCGCGTGCGTTTGCCGTCGCGTTTGATGCAAAGTTGTTCGTCGCTGCCTATGCTTGGCCAAAGGCGCGTTTCACGGATGCCCTTTCAGGGAATAACCTATCTGTTCAGATGAACGCGCAGAAGATGCAGGAATCCCTGGATTCTTCGAGAACAGCGTTCACAAAAATGTTCCCGGACACATCGATTGACGTGGAATGGTGTGAGGGGATCCGTGACCCGGCCAGCGCCCTGCAAGAGCACCTTTTGGCCGCCGATCTTCTGATTACCAGCGTATCTGAGGACAATGGCTGTGTTATGGCTGAACCAGCCGCGCTTGCGCTGAATTCGGGGACACCCGTGCTACGGACAGGCGGGGCCATAACGACATGCCATTTTTCCAATGTTCTTGTGGCGTGGAAAGATTGCCCGCAGGCGCGGCGCGCCTTGCACGATGCATTGCCGATCCTGGAGCGCGCGGACAAGGTGACCGTCGTCGGTGTGGGAGACGAAATAAACGGCCCGCGCCTTGAATCGGTTGCCGCGCATCTAAGTCGACATAACGTTTCAGCTGGCCATCTCCACCTTTCGCGTTCCGAATATGGTGTGGGCGCGGATCTGATTTGCCACGCACATCGGGAGACAGCAGATCTGATCGTCGCAGGTGCCTACAGTCGCGGACCGATCGCCGAGCGCGTTTGGGGTGGTGTCACCAGAGAGTTGCTCAGGACTGGAGGCCTGTCCTGGTTTATGGCTCATTAGATGCCGTATCTGCCTGCTCCTGCAAATGCCGAGGATCAAATACATGACATGTCAGAAGCTCTTGAACCACTTGCAAACTTGCCGTGGTTGGCATTCTTTCGCAGGTCCGACTTACAGAACCTATCGCAGGTGTCCGGCTGGGACGGAAGGCATGCCCGCCTTTCGGAAAGTCGGCCCGCATTGCGTGGCGCCGAATGCTCTGCCACCTGAAGGTCTCACCTGAACTCCGCTTTCAGCGAACCTGTAAGATTTCATCCGCTGGCGCGTCTTGGTCCGGTGAATGGATAACGATCAATATTTCTGCAGGGCACAACGCTAGGCGCATACCATTGCACTAACAACAGGGGGATATCATGGGAACATTCGGTTGGGGCCTCGCAGCGATAATGATCGTAGTGGTATCCTGGATATTCTACCGATATTTTGCGCCGCAGGCTTGGCGCGAATGGGCGGGCGCGGGTCTGGTCCAGGCCTTTATCATCGCACTTTATGCAGAAATGTATGGCTTCCCGTTGACGATCTACTTGCTGGTGCGTTCGTTCGGCCTCGACAGGGAATATGTCAGCGCAAGCCTTTGGTCGACACTTGCCGGTGTCGGCGAAACGGGCATGCTGATTTCGATGATTCTGGGCTACGGTCTCGCATTTATCGGCATAGGCATCTTCATCCAGGGCTGGCGAGAGGTCCATCGCGCTCGTCAGGAGGACCAACTCGTGACGGACGGGCTGTACAGGTTCGTCAGGCATCCGCAGTATTTGGGCTTGTTCCTGGCGCTCTTTGGCGAAGGGGTCGTTCACTGGCCGACGCTCTTCTCGGTTGGCCTGTTCCCTTTGATTGTCATCGCCTATTTCCTTCTTGCACGCAGCGAGGAACGTCGCATGGTAGCCCTGTTCGGAAACGCCTACCGAACCTACCAGTCCCGGGTACCGATGTTCATTCCCCGTTGGGGAAAGTGGAGAAACCTGGTGGATGAGGCACAGGGATCCGAGAAAAAACAATAAGTGTCTGATCCCAAGACTCTTACATTTCGTGTTTCTCCGCCCCAAGTTTGGCTAAATGGCCTGCTGCTGGACAGCGCGCGCCTTCGGCAGCTGGAATATCGCCGCTCTCCGACCCATTGCCATAGATGTCGCAGATCGGTGTTCCGCCTTTGGATGCTCCGACCGGTCTCGCCCTGGCTACCGGTCCATAGTTTGAAGTAAAGGTCGCTTTGAAAGTGAACGTCAGACACTGGGGTACGAAAGTGCCCCTTGAACGCCATCCAGTCGCAGACAACCCCCCAGATCGGTACGAAGTCCTTTCCGCAGGGGCGTGAACTCAATGCGCTCGGCAAGGTCAAGCGGAAACGCGAACAGGCATGCAAGGGACAATAGTTTCAGGGTTGCTGAAGTCCACACGACGAGAGCGTAGCGCCTTTCAGAGCCATCGCCTTCTGATTATTGAGGACTTCACTCGATAGGCATTTCCGCGCCAGCGATCGCTTCGATCACCTGGCAATCTCCAACGCAGCCCCCCTCACAGGAAGCGACGATCTTCGCCAGCACATCGCGCAATGTTTCGAGGCGCGCAATTCGCGCTTCAATGTCGAGAAGATGCTTTTCTGCAATAACTGTAGCTTCGGCACAATCGCGCTCAGGCTCATCGGCAAGGGCAAGCAGGGAGCGTATCTCATCGATAGAGAAGCCAAGCCCGCGTCCGTGCCGGATGAACGCGAGACGACGAACGTCAGCCGTGACATAGGTCCGCCGCCCCGATGCAGTGCGGTTGGGAAGCGGGAGGAGGCCAATTTCCTCGTAGAACCGAATGGTATTTACCTTGGTGCCAGTCTGCCGCGCCAGGTCGCCAATCGCCAGCCGCTTCGTCATAAGACTTGATCCTCCAGTCGCTGGAGAACTTACGGACTTTCATGCTTTAATCCAACCGTGTTGCGCCGGAGATGACCGAGTTGATGTGCCGGAAAAACGCATATCGCGAACGATTCGCAAAAATGCTTGCTTCTACAGTAGCTGGAGCTTGTAGAAGGCGGCCATGGTGGATTCGAATCAATCAGGTGGCTGCGGCTGCACCGGAGACAGCAATCGCGCTGAACACGATCCAGCGTATCGGCGAGCGTTGTGGATCGTCGTGCTGCTCAATCTGGGCTTCGGCGCATGCGAGATCGTCGGCGGGTTCATTGCCGACAGTCAGGCGCTCAAGGCCGATGCGCTCGACTTCATCGGGGACGGGACAATCACGTTTGTCGGACTGATTGCACTCGGCTGGGCTGCGGCGGCGCGCGCGCGCATCGCGCTCGCGCAGGGAATATTCCTTATGACCCTCGGTCTTGGCGTGATCGGGGTCGCATTCTGGCGCGCACTGACCGCCGTTGCTCCCGATGCCGATCTGATGGGGGGCATCGGTATTATCGCGCTTGTCATCAATGTCGCATCGGCATTCGTCCTTTCACGCTTCCGTGAAGGTGATGCGAATGTCCGTGCGGTCTGGCTGTTCAGCCGTAACGACGCCCTCGCCAATGTTGCCGTGATCGCGGCTGCCGGCCTGGTCGCCTTGACCAACAGCGCCTGGCCCGACCTGACGGTCGCCGCCGTGATTGCGGCGCTCTTCCTTCATTCCGCCTTCGAGATTCTCCGCAGTGCGCGTACCGAGCTGCATCAACTGGCTCTGGCGTCCTGACCTTCGGAGTTTCACGCGTGCCTGTCCCATTCCGCCTTCGCTTTCTTGTCAGCCTTCTGACCGTATTTGCCGGTCTCATGCTCAATCCCGCTGGCGCGTGGGCGGAAGCCGGTGAGGCTCAGACCGTTTGGAGACTGCTCGATTATGTGGCAGTCGATTACGGTGGCGCAGTGTCTAACGGTCGCGTCACCAGCTCGGCTGAATATGCCGAGATGACCGAGTTCTCCGCGACGATCCGGAGCGGCATCGCGGCGCTTCCCGCGAAGGCCGAGCGCGCGCGGCTCATTTTCGAAGCGGAAGGGCTCCAGACCGCAATAGCGTCCAAGGCAGCCCCTGATATTGTCGCGCAAAAGGCACGCTCTCTGGCGAGCGACCTGCTCGCTGCCTATCCGGTGCCACTCGCGCCAGCAAAGGCTCCTGATCCGGCTCGTGGCGCGGCGCTCTACGCAGAGAATTGTGCAAGTTGCCACGGCGCAAACGGCGATGGCCACGGTCCGCAGGCCGCAGGGCTCGACCCGCCGCCGATCGCCTTCACTGATACTGAGCGCGCGCGCAAGCGCAGCCTGTTCGCGCTTTACCAGGTGATCGATCAGGGACTCGACGGCACTGCCATGCAGAGCTTCGCGGACATGCCCTCCCAAGATAGGTGGGCGCTGGCAACCTATGTAGGAAGCCTGGCTTTCAAGGATGCGGCTGCCGGTGAGCGCTTCTGGAAAAGCGACCTGGCCCTGCGCCAGCGCATCCCCGACCTCCAGACCTTGGCCACCATGACGCCCGAGAACCTTGGCCGCACTATCGACCAGGACAAGGCCGACGCCGCCATGGGCTATCTGCGTGCGAACCCGCAGGCACTCAACATGGCGACGCCAGCTTCGCTCACTGTCGCGCGCGAAAAGCTCAGGCAGAGCCTCGCTGCCTATCGCGAGGGCGACAGGCAAGCAGCCAAGCGGTTGGCTCTCTCCGCCTATCTCGACGGGTTCGAGCCGGTGGAGCCAATCCTGGCGGCGCGAGACGCGACGCTCATGGCGCGTATCGAGGGTGCGATGGGCGAATACCGGGCCGCAATTAGACGCGGTGTCACCGCTGAGGAGCTTGCCGGAAAAGAAGCCGTGCTTGAAAGCCTTTTTGCGGATGTTGAGGCTGTTCTTTCACCCGATGCGGCGAGCGACGCTTCGACCTTTATCGGTGCGCTCACCATCCTCTTGCGTGAAGGACTAGAGGCGCTGCTGATCGTCGTCGCGATGATCGCCTTTCTTCGCAAGGCCGACCGACCCGAAGTGCTGCCCTATGTTCATGGCGGTTGGATTGCGGCGCTCGTTGCGGGCGGAGCGACCTGGGCGGTCGCCACTTATGCGATCGGGATCAGCGGCGCGAGCCGGGAACTCACGGAAGGCTTCGGCTCGCTCTTTGCGGCGGTAGTGCTCGTCTCTGTCGGAATCTGGATGCATGGCAAGTCGCAAGCCGAGAGCTGGCAGCGCTACATAGACAAGGTGCTGGGCAAGGCTCTGTCACGCAGTTCGGCGTGGTTCCTATTCGGTCTCGCTTTCCTTGTCGTCTATCGCGAAGCCTTCGAGACGATCCTCTTCTTCGCGGCGTTGGCGGCGCAGGGACGCGGCAGCGTCATCGCGGCAGGTACTGCCGCTGCGATTGCGTTCCTCGCGGCAATCGCCTGGGCCATGCTGCGCTACAGCCGTTCGCTGCCCATCGGGAAATTCTTCACTTACAGTTCGGCACTCATCGCCGTCCTCGCGGTGGTCCTCGCTGGCAAGGGGACGGCTGCACTTCAAGAAGCAGGCCTGATCGACATCACGCCGGTCGCATATGTGCCCAGACTGTCGATGCTCGGCATTTTTCCAGCATTGCAGCCGCTGCTTCTCCAGCTTCTGACGGTTGTGAGTCTTTGGATCGGGTTCTGGTACAACGGACGCAAAAATGTCGTTCGTAGCGCTGTTGAATAGAGATGCTGCGGCGCGCTGCTCCCCGCGCAACGTCGTGCAAGCAGACGCAACGCCGGGAGAATTCGCCATGATGGTGTTTGCCATTTTGTTGGGCAACCCTTCCGCACTTGAAAGCGCCCATGCTGAAGGCCTTCCACGTCGACGCCGGCGGTCAGAATGATCGGAAATTTCAGCCGGTCCTGACAGGTCATCCCCAAGAAATCACCGACTCTTCAAAGGTTGCTCAACGCCTGTCAGCTGGAATATCCTCTATCTCCGATCAGACATCGTAGTCACCAAGGTATTCTCATGCATCACAACGACGTGAGCGACTTTGCTCATAGCCACAATTTCCTGAGCACCTATCACGACGCCAACGAGCGCCGGACGCGGTATGTCGTAATGCTGACCGCAGCGATGATGGTCGTCGAGATCGTCGCTGGCCTGTTGACCGGATCTATGGCTCTCCTTGCCGATGGCATTCACATGGCGACGCATGCTGGCGCGCTTGGAGTTGCAGCTTTCGCGTACTGGTTTGCCCGGCGACACGCTGACAATCCCAGGTTCACCCTTGGAACCGGTAAAATTGGCGACCTCGCAGGATTTGCCAGTGCGGTGGTATTGGCGATCTTCGCCATCGGGATCGCTGTAGAGTCATTCCAACGCCTCATTAGCCCTCAGGCAATTGCTTACAGCGAGGCCATCTGGATTGCGGTCCTCGGGCTTCTCGTCAATCTACTGAGCGCTTGGCTATTAGGTGCCGCTCATCACCATGTGCACGGACACGATCACGGTCACGACCACACGCATACCGACAACAACCTGCGATCCGCTTATTTTCATGTTCTGGCCGATGCACTGACCTCCGTATTGGCAATCATTGCACTATTTGCCGGTCGATATCTCGGCTGGGCTTGGATGGATGCTGCGATGGGTCTTGTCGGAGCGCTGGTTATCGGGCGATGGTCTTGGTCCTTGCTGCGGGATACCGCGGCTGTGCTGGTCGATGCCGATGCCGACAGCGCCCAATTCGCGGAGGTCCGTGAGACCATCGAAGATGGAGACGCGTCGATCACCGACCTGCACATCTGGCGAGTAGGACCAGGGAAATTTGCTGCGGTTGTTTCGCTCGTTGCCGCCGAACCCTTGGAACCGACGGAGTATGCCGCCCGGCTCTTGATTCGCGAGGAGTATGTCCACGTCACCGTCGAAATTCATAAATGCCGGGGCGAGCACCCTGAACTCAAGGCGGCTTAATCAGTTCGGTTCCCCGCGAGTGTAGAGCCTCCAGCCAGCACTCTCGCGGCCATTTTTTTGCCTACGCAACTTGCTGGCGAACGAAGGCGTTGATGATGAGCCACGCCGCGCATTCCTCGTCTATCGCTTCGGCCACAATCGCTCGATGTACCAAATTCTTGCTGCGACTTGAAAGCCGGTTCCGGACTGCGGCACAGCTCCTGTTGTCCGCAACTGCAGGAAAGCCCCATAACATTATTGCAATCCATTCGCATCAGCACTAATCGGCTGCGGATCAATCACGCACCAACAGGGGGATTCCTTGAGAAACTTGCTAATGATTTCGGCCGCGACGCTGGCCTTGCCCGGGACCGCACTCGCTAGTGAGGCGGGCGACGATAGCGGCAATACAATCCTCGTCATTGGCAAGTCCGATGGCTATCTCACCATTGACTCGGCTACGGCAACCAAGACCGATACGCCGCTTATCGACGTACCCCAAACGATCAGCGCCGTAACTCGCGAACAGATCGAGGACCAGGCACATCGAAGTCTTGCGGATGTCCTTCGCTACGTCCCGGGCGTCACCATCGGCCAGGGCGAAGGCAATCGTGACCAGATCACGTTGCGCGGGCAGAACACCACCGCCGACTTCTTCCTCGATGGTGTGCGCGACGACGTCCAGTACTTCCGGAACCTCTACAACGTCGAGCGCGTCGAGGTCCTGAAAGGCCCTTATGCCCTCATCTTCGGTCGGGGCGGCGGCGGTGGCATTGTCAATCGTGTCCAGAAGACACCCTCCACCGACCGCTTCTTCATGGGCGGCGAGGTCAGCATCAACACGTTTGGCGCATGGGAAGTCGCTGCCGACTTGAACGCGCCCATTGCCGAAGGCGCGGCATTCCGCCTGAACGCCTTCTACGAGAAACTGAACAACCACCGCGACTTCTTCGACGGCGAGCGCTACGCGGTGAACCCCTACATCGCGTTCGAATTGGCCCCGGGCTGGAAGGCTGGGATTTCCTATGAGTACGTTCACGATGATCGCGTTACCGATCGCGGCATCCCGTCTCTGAACGGCGAGCCTCTGCCCGGTCATCGCGACACTTTCTTTGGTGTGCCCGACGTGAACCGCACGGGTCTCGAGGCCCACATCGTTAAGGCCCGTCTGGACGGTGAACTGGCCGAAGGCCTAAACTGGTCAACAACGCTGCTCTACGGCGACTACGACAAGTACTATACCAACGTTTACGCCAATGGCGCGGCGACCGGGTTAAACGGCACCGTAGCACTCTCAGGGTATACCGATCCGACCACACGGCAGAATTTTCTTGCGCAAAGCAATCTGGTCGCGGACGTTGACTTCGGCGGGCTTGCCCACAAGATATTGCTTGGCGTTGAATACGGCGACCAGGGTTCGACCAACCAGCGTCGCAATGCGGCACTCTCCAACGGCACGCTCGACCTTTCCAACATCGTCTACCCGACGGTGACGTTCCCGGCCATCAGCCGCAACCGCACTTCGGACGTCGAGTTCTTCTCCGCCTACGCACAGGACCAGATCAGCTTTGGGGCGCACGTCGATCTTGTAGTTGGACTTCGTTACGACCGGTTTCAGATCAAGGGTATCGACATTCAGGACGGCAACCGTCCTTTCGGCCGAAAAGACGAGAAATGGTCGCCGCGCATCGGCCTGATCCTGAAGCCGCAGGAGAATGTCTCGATCTACGGCAGCTACAGCCAGTCGTTCCTTCCACGCTCGGGCGACCAGTTCCTGACGCTCTCGACGAGCGACGAGGATCTCGCCCCCGAGAAGTTTACCAATTACGAGGTCGGCGCCAAGTGGGACATCCGGCCAGATATCAATGTCACTCTCGCTCTGTTCCAGCTCGACCGAACCAACGCCACAACGCCGAATCCGGCCAACCCGGCAACCAGCATCGTTGCCGGCAAGACCCGGACGCGCGGTACGGAACTCGCCGTCACCGGGCAGGTGCTTCCCGGTTGGCAAATAAGCGGCGGCTATACCTATCAGGACGCCAAGCTACGCGGCAACGAGTTCGTGCGCCTTGGTCAGGTGCCAAAGCACCAGTTTGCCTTGTGGAATCGGTATGACTTTAATCCATCAGTCGGATTTGGGCTCGGCGTCATTCACCAGTCCAGCCAGTTCGCGGCCAACCGCACTTCCGCGACAACCACACGGCTGCCTGGGTTCACGCGGGTCGACGCGGCATTCTTCTACACGATGAACGATACGGTGGAGTTCCAGGTCAATGTCGAGAACGTATTCGACGAAACCTATTTCGCGGACGCGCACAACAACAATAACATCACGCCTGGCGCGCCGATCAATGGGCGCTTTACCGCCCGCATGCGTTTCTAGAGGCTGTTATGGACTTGTGAGTCTGAATGGATTCAAAGGCTTGGATGGAGACCTGTCGCAAGCCTTATCCATCTGACGTATCCGATGAAGAATGGTCGCTGATCGTGCCGTATCTGACGCTGCAGCGCGAGGACGCGGGGCAGCGGGAACACAGCCTTCGCGAAGTATTCAACGGACTGCGCTATATCGTGAAGACCGGCGCGCCGTGGCGTTGGATGCCGAACGATCTGCCGCCGTGGGCGGCGGTCTACCAGCAGACGCGGCGGTGGCTGGCAGCGGGGTGCTTCGAGGCGCTGATCGACGATCTGCGGGTGGTGCTGCGTCTGGCGGCGGGCCGCAAGGCCGAGCCGAGTGCGGCAATCATCGACAGCCGGACCTTGCGCTCCACGCCGGAAAGCGGTGAGCGTGGTGGATATGACGGAGCCAAGCGCAAGAAGGGCTCCAAACTGCATATCGCGGTCGATACGCTGGGCCACCTGCTCGCCCTCCATGTCACGCCTGCCAGCGCCCAGGATCGTGGCGAAGTCGAGAAACTCGCCAAAACCATCCAGGCCGTCACCGACGATAGCGTCGAGATCGCCTGGGTCGATCAGGGCTATACCGGCGAGCGTGCCGAGCAGGCTGCGGCCAGGCATGGCATCGACCTCAAGGTCGTCAAATTGCCCGAGGCCAAGCGCGGTTTCGTCCTGCTGCCGCGCCGATGGGTCGGCGAACGATCCTTCGCGTGGGCCACCCGGTTCCGAAGGCTCGTCAAGGATTACGAGCGATATGCCCAAACCCTCGCCGGCCTCCACCTCGTCGCCTTCGCCACCATCATGACCAAACAGGTCGCTGCCCTTGTCGCAGGTTCATAACAGCCTCTAGGCGGCGCGCTCGCCCATCCACGGGGGATGGCGTTCAACGTCGTCCTCTATGGGGTGCCTTTGCTTTGTTATCGGCTTGTACCAGTGACACCAGCTTCATGCCTACAATGGAGCGGTATCTTCTCTGCTGCCAATCCCGATGAGCCGAAGACAATTCGAGTCGTTGCTCAGCCATGCGAATGTCCGGACAACCAGAGCCAGATACGCAGCCTTGAATGTTCGGTTGCTTTTGCGCCGAAGCAATAACATCAGGGTTTGCTCGCCATCTGGCCCGCGCGGCATAGCTGCAACGGCGAGGAGCGCATGAAAGTGACTTTCCCGCGCCGTTGACACGAACGACTCGATTTGGTTGATGGCGTATGCGCAATCCCTCGGGAAAGCACGCGCCACATGGTGCGTGAAATGAAATTCTTGAAGCTTGTGACAATCGCAATCCTGCTTGCTTGCGGTGCGATGCCATCCGCAGCGCGTGAAGTCGATCTGCTGCAATTTGGCCATAATCTCTCGATCGAAGAGACATCCGCATCACCAACCAGTGATACCAAAGCCCTTGAAGCCATTTCTGGCAGGTTGCGGGAATACTTCGAAGGCCGCCCGGAAGGACATGCCAATGCCCCTCCCGCGCCATTGCGGTCAGCCTACGACATTTCGGCATCGCAGATCGCTGGATCAGGCCGGGCCCGCTGGGGTCTTCAAACAATCGGTCCTGCCTGCGAAGACGCGTCATATTCCCCAACCTGGTGGCTCCCACGCTCAGTCGAGGCCCGCCGCGCCGCGTACTTCAGCGCGATTGTCAATGTCGCCTGCGAGAATGGCGTCCCGGCACGGTTGCTCGATGCGGTGATCGCCCGGGAATCCGGCTACAATTCACTAGCGATCAGCAGTGCTGGCGCTATGGGTATCATGCAAATCATGCCGGGGACTGCGCGAGCACTCGGCCTGTCACGCCCTTACGACCCTATCGCCAACATGCGGGCCGGGGCGCGATATCTGCGCCAGCAACTTGAACGCTTTGGCCGGGTCGATCTGGCGCTCGCTGCCTACAACGCCGGACCAGAACGGCGAACGCTTCAACAGGGTACTGTTCCCCGCATTCCGGAAACCCTTAACTACGTGCGCGCGATCATGACGGACTTGGCCCGTCTTGCAGAGCTTGACCGTCCAGGCTCAATTTCAGTTGATCGCGCACAGGCGGCAATGTCTGCCGTCAACGCTTCCACCTATCGTACCGTAGAGTTTATGGGCTACACCGGATCAAGGTAAAGCCCACCGATGAGGCTGCGAACTCGTTTTTCCTTCAGTCCTGCAGCGAGCGATCGGCCTCGAGTACGCGTTCCTGATGCGCAAGCAGCATCTCGTATGCGCGGCCGAGAGCCTCGTGTATGAGCTGCGGACGGATCGCAACATGGAGTTCGCCGCGCCGGCAAGAGACGACCTCGCAATAGAACCCCTTCATGGCTTCGCAAACAAGAAGGATGGCCGGATCGTCATAGGCCGTAAAATCATGGAGAAGCGCGACACAAAACTTGGCCCGGACGTAATCGATGCCAAGCGCCTCAAACAGACGGTCTCGCAGGTCGTCGACTAGGGCTGCACCCTGGCGCAAGACTTTGTGAAGCCGTGAGCGGCCAACACCGAGTCGATCGGCAAGATGGGCGAGCGGCAGCGCCTGTTTCGCGGCTTGATCCGTGATCAGCAGCCTGTATTGATCCTGCTCGGTCAACCGCGGCGCTGGTGGCGCAAACGAGAAGGCGGAATCGTCAGCCGTCTGGGCCTTCGGCTTGAAGGCCGTTTCCGGCGTCAAGGTTCGGTGCGGCATTGAGAGACCCTCCCGCACCAATCGCTCTATGGGATACCATAAGATGTCAAGAGCGTGAAACGCTGAATTTTGCGAACTATTGGGTCCAATTCAGAATTGATTATTTGTGCGTGCAAGCCAGACTACGAATGCAATCACGACCCTGTCGTGCATGACCTTGCCACAGGTATCCGCGATTTTATGGCGGATCCAATCATAATCTTCGATCCAGTCGGGTTTGACTTCGAGCCAGATCGAGATCTGTCCATCGAGTGGATAACGAGAGAGGAACCTCTCGACATCCTCGCGCGCAAACGTAAGGCTTTTCGCGCGTTCACAGGCGTGCTGGACTGTCGAACGCAAGCTCCGGAACCTGCTTGTGGTCTTGGAAAATTCGCACATGGCATCGGCCAGGAGCGCGAAGCACTCCCGGCTCACGGTTATGCGTATGTTGCGCGTCCCGCCGGCCACCGACTGCATTCGCGTGCGCCTCCATGCAGACGCAATTATGAGCCAGAATCGTTAATTTCCCGAGTCGCAGCACTCTGATGGCGATTCGCGAGCCGCAATTTCCAACCTGGAAACCGCTATTTCCTTGACGGGAATACCTATTTCCCATTTCTGGAGACGGCGGCCCCCGACCCGGCACAGGTAATTCCGATCCCGGAAATCCCAACCTTTCAACCTTTCCCGATTCGGCAATTCTATCGCAGTGCACACGCGATGCGCTGCAACTGCCGATTGCCGCGCGAGTTCCATCGCTGTCCTTTTGACCCGGCCGGCAACAACGCGGCTGACGCAGCAGGAAGGACGAGACGATGCAATTGATGATCAAGGGGAGGGGAAGGGCGCTCGCGCAAGGCGCAGCAGCTGTCGCGATCGCGGCGCTGTTGGGAAGCAGCGCGGC
>Ga0207903_1000031_pt1 | contig 110628 bp, 92 predicted proteins | sample MalvirmetaMSP131_FD_184234 | JGI IMG/M metagenome (GOLD analysis project Ga0207903, IMG submission 184234) | Marine viral communities from the Deep Pacific Ocean - MSP-131 (SPAdes) | ecosystem: Environmental > Aquatic > Marine > Oceanic | place: Atlantic Ocean | collected 2011-06-25
TGGCAGCACCGCCAGCCAAAAGCTGGTCCAGCAGCTCATTGGGGATCGCAGGTTCTTTGCGTCGGGACATAGTGGGACTCCTTCTTACCCATTATGCCCGCCCACACACGGAATTCCTGACAGTCCCCAATTACATGGAGCACCATCTCGGTCCGGAGCTCGACGCGATCACAAGCTTTACTTTCACCGACCCGACGCTGACGGTGACCCGTAAGGGCCATATGGCCTATGGCTACGAAACCTACGGCTACCGGATCGAGCTCGAGGACGGGCGCGTGATCGAGCGTGACGGGGTCGCGACCTCGGTCCTTTCGCACGATGAATCGGGCTGGAAGATCGTGCAGTACCACTCCTCCTCGCGCGCGCCGCGGCGGCCCTGACCCGCTACGGAGCGGCGAGACAGTTGGCTTCGCGGTCCCTCAAACTGCGCTTGCATGTCTTTGGCAGCAAGCTCCACAAGTGGTTGGCGCTCCTGATCGGGGCGCAAGTTCTGCTGTGGATGGGCACCGGTGCCTTGATGTCCTTTCTCGATCTGGAGGAGGTACGCTCGGAGCATGTCGTGTCCCGCGCTGCGCAAATATTGCCTGCCGGGGCCGAGTTACCCGAATGGCTGGAAAGGCAAGATGATGTGGTTTCGGTTGCCACACGTGCTCTCGACGGCAAGGTGGTGACCGAAGTGCGGCGAGCGGATGGCGATGTCACGCTACATGATCCGCGTAGCGGACGATTGCTCTCCCCCATCTCGGCCGCGACGGCGCGCGCCATCGCTCGCCGCGCCTGGATTGGCCCGGAAACCTCGGTCCACACCGCGCGGCTTATCGAACGCGAGGTCGGGACCGAATTCAGGGGCCCCTTCCCGGCCTGGCAGGTCAGTTATGACGATCGCGATGCGACGCGCGTCTATATCGATGCTTCCAGCGGAACGGTCCTGTCAGCGCGAAGCGATACTTGGCGGCTCTTCGATTTCATCTGGGGCCTTCACATCATGGACTGGACCCAGCGTGACCGCATCAACAGCTGGTGGCTTCTCCTGTTTGGTATCGCAGGGACGTTCATTGCCCTTTCGGGATTTGTTCTGCTGGCCAACAGGCTGCCAAGGATCGGATGGCTGAGACGAAAATGAAAGTCCGTCTCCTGGCCGGATGACATATCCTGTTCAAGACGCCTCTCTCCAACGTCAGGAACGCCTGGCCCGGAACCATTGAGGAACCCCTAGTTGCGGCGGGATGCAGCATACCCTTGGCGGGATAGCGGAGCGTGGGGGGACGCCATGAACCAGATCGTCACGCCTCCCAGTCAACTCGGAGCCGTGATCCAGACCCATCGCCTCGGCAAGGGCCCGACCCAGACCGAGCTCGCCACCCTCGCCGGCACGCAGCAGAAAACCATCTCGGCAATCGAGAACGGAAGCGCAGGAACCAGGCTCGACACGCTCATCAGTGTCATCGCAGTCCTCGGCCTCGATCTCCAGATCGTGCCGCGTCAGAACGGCAGCATATCGATCGAGGACGTCTTCTGAATGGCGCGCTAAAAGACCCATGCGCCCCTCGATGTACTTATCAAAGGCAGGCTGGTCGGCCGTCTCGAAAGGGCAGCAAGCGGTGCAACCAGTTTCCGATATTCCGAAGAGTGGCTTGCTTGGGAGCATCGCTTCGCGGTATCGCTCTCGCTGCCTCTGACCCCGGCGGCCTATCGCGGCGCGCCGGTCGTCGCCGTGTTCGACAATCTTCTCCCGGACAGGAATGCAGCACGCCGCCGCGTGGCGGCGCGCATGGGTGCCCAGGGCACCGACTTCTATAGCCTGCTCGAAGCCATCGGACGCGATTGCGTCGGTGCCATGCGGTTCCTGCCCGAAGGAACAGATCAAGCGCAGACTGCCGACATCGAAAGCGAACCGGTCAGCGAGACCGAGGTCGAGGCGCTCCTCGCCGATCTTGCGCAGGCTCCACTTGGCGTCGATCGGGAGCAGGAATTCAGGATCTCGGTCGCGGGTGCGCAGGAAAAGACGGCCCTGCTTCGCATCGATGGAAAATGGCACCGACCGGCCGGTGTGACCCCGACAACTTACATCCTGAAGCCGGAACTTGGACAGATACCCAGCGCCGACGGGATGATCGACATGTCGAACAGCGTCGACAACGAGCACTATTGCATGACGCTGATGAAGGCGTTCGGCCTGTCGGTCGCAGCGACAGAGATCGCGACCGTCGGCCAGCGCCGAGTTCTCGTCGTCGAACGGTTCGACAGGCACTGGCGCAACGCCAAGCAAATCCTGCGTCTGCCGCAAGAGGACTGCTGCCAAGCACTCGGCTATCCGCCCACGCACAAATATCAGAGCGATGGCGGCCCGAACATGAAGGATATCTTCGGCCTGTTGCTGCGCGGTGCTGACGATCCGCAAGCCGACGCAGCCGCCTTTTTCAAGAGCCAGATCCTCTTCTGACTCATTGGTGCAACGGATGGGCACGCCAAGAATTTCAGTATCTTTCTGAAGCCCGGCGGACGCTACAGCCTGACCCCCTTCTACGATGTGCTCTCGGCCCAACCGGCCGTCGACTCCGACCAGATTGCGCAGAACAGGTTCCCCCTCGCGATGTCCGCAGGCACCAACCATCACTACCGGCTGAACGGGGTGACCGGTCGGCATTTTGTCCAGTCGGGCAAGTCAGCGGGGCTTGGCACAGGCCTCATGCGTGCAGCCATCAGCGAACTGATGGACCGGGCACGTGATGCGCCGACGGTAGCGCGCGAAGCGATGCCGGTGGACTTCGCCGAACCTGTTCATGACAGCATTGCTGCGGCCCTGGCGACCCGATTGTCCGGGCTTTCGAGCGCGCTCGAGGAGCTATAGCTTTGGCATCCGCCAACGAAGTCATCGCCCGCCCTTTGCTGCAGCCCATCGCCACCTAATTTTTTGACGAAGAGCATCCCTTAAGCGCGCCCGTCCTCGGCTCCTTTCGCTTTTGGCTGAACGTCACTCGATGATTTGACGGTCGTCAGCCATACGCCCGCGGTTGCAATTGCTGTGCCCGTGATGATCAGGGGTGTAAGCCTTTCACCAAAGAAGGCAGCGCCGATCGTTAGACCGAAAACGGGCACCAGGAAGCTGAATACATTGGCCTTCGAGAGTTCGATTTTGCCGAGCGTATATTGCCACAGCCAGAATGCGAGGGCTGTACCTGGGATCGCTAACCCAAGCAGGCTTGCGATGAAAACCGGCGACCAGTCGATTTGCCCCTGATCTTCGGTAAGCAAAGCCAGAAACGCGAGCGGGATAGCGCCGATGAGGAGTTGAAGGCCCATGGCGATCGCTGCGTCGACGCGCCCCGAGAGCTTCTTGATGGCGATGTTGCCCACGGCAACGCCGAAGGCCGCAAGCAGCACATATGCAAAGCCAGTTGAGAGCGCCAGCGGACCTTGGAGAATTCGCGGGCCAGCAATAATGAGGATTCCCGCAAAGCCGAGCCATAGCCCGATCCAGCCTTTGGAGGACAGGCGCTCGCGGAGAAACAGAAAGGCGAGACCTGCCGCGATGAGGGGTTGGCTGTTGGCGATGACGGTTGCAAGGCCGGGCGAAACGAACTCCGCAGCGTGGAACATCCCGTAGTAACCCAGCCCCGTCATGCCGAGACCGGCAAGAATGATCCATCCCCAGATGCTTCCATCGCGCGGAAAGGGCTTTCTGAGAATGATACCGACCGCCAGTAACGTGGTGCCTGCAAGAACCGCGCGCAGCACGGCGAAGGTGAGATGGGGCGCGCTGTCGAGACCGACCGTTATGAGCGGATAGCAGGACGCCCAAAGAAGCATCACAAAGATTGCGGAAAGACGCGCTGGCATAGTAGGTTAAGCAATAGCCTTCCATCCCGGTGCCCACAATGGTGGGATGCGCAGGTCCAGCCTATGGATCGTCACGCCGAACAGCGAACTTGGATCAATGACCGTCAAGAGATCCCTTTGTATTACTTCGCAAGCGATCCAGATTACCCAGGGGTCTGATTCTTGTCATTTGGCCCCTTCGGGCTTTGTAAGCCTCGCGGTGCACAGACGTCCGTACTTGCGAGCGAGACCATGGTCGAGTTGAAATCATAATTACAGCGCGCGGCAAGCTTGGTACTCGGCCAGTGTGTAACATGGGTGCACGAAGAAATCCTCAGGCATCCAACCAGCGAGGGTAGACTGAATGTGTTTTTCCGCCACAGCGAGTTTCGCCGCCGGCACCGTGCTGTTGGCAACCGGTGCCTTCACAATGCGAATGGCGCGCAATAGCCGCGAGAGACCCTACGCGCTGATTCCGGTTCTGTTTGGCGTCCAGCAATTGATCGAGGGCGCACTGTGGCTGACATTTCCTGACAAGGCGCCGGTACTGAAGACGGTTCTGACCTATCTCTATTCGATCTTTTCACATGTTCTGTGGCCAATCTACGTCCCGGTGGCGGTCTATATGCTCGAGAAGGTAGCCTGGCGCCGAAAGGCCCTCTTGGCGACGGCGATAGGCGGAACCCTGGTTGGACTCTACTTACTCTATTTCCTTATCCGCCTGCCAATCGTCGCGACAGCCGGCGACGGTCATATCGATTACGAATCCCCCCACTTCTACGTTGGCATCGTCATGACACTGTATGTCTTGGGTACCTGTGTCAGCCCGCTGCTATCCAGCCATCGCTGGGTAAACTGGTTCGGGGTCGGCGCAATCGTCTCCTTTCTTGCGGCAGGCGCGTTCTATCTCACCTGGTTCATATCGGTGTGGTGCTTCTTTGCCGCAGCGATGAGCGTGATCGTCGTGATGTTCTTTCTGCGTAGAGAGACCGACGCTCCTCCTTCCCCCCGGATGGGTGAGCCGGTGCGCTAGTTTGTAGGGCGCCGGACAGGCTGCTTTGGTCTCACCGAAGGCGATTTGTGCCCTGAGTTTTCAGTCTGGTATGCCCGCGCCACAGCGCCAGCTCAGGCGGGTGGAAAGGAGGGGTACGCGGTGGGTGTCTCCTCAAGAATTACGTGTTCTGCCTGGTGTGCAGGTCCAGTGCATGGTTGCAAAACTTCTTGCTGCTCTCGGTCCAGTTTTGGCTCGAATTCGAGGCGGCCCCGGCTCACCCCCAAGGTCATTAGCCGATCGAGAGCTTTAGATCGTCGCTGATGACATATTGCGGAACGACCAAATTCTTCGGTGCCGGCCCTTTCCGCACGCGCCCGGAATTGTCGTAGATCGAGCCGTGGCAGGGACAAAACCATCCCCCATATCTTCCGCGGTTTTCGCCCACTCTTTGTCCCAACGGAATGCAGCCAAGATGCGTGCAGACGCCCACGACCACGAGCCACTCTGGTCGCTGCACGCGCGCAGCGTCCGTCTCTGGATCGATTAGCCCTGAAGAGGCATCGTCGGCTCTGGCTCGCGCGATCTCTTCAGCTGTGCGCCGCACGATGAACACCGGCTGCTCGCGCCAGCTCACAGTGATACGTTGACCTGGCTCAATCGGTTCCAAATCGACTTCGATCATAGCCTGTGCGACCACATCGGCCGATGGGTTCATGCTGTCGATAAGCGGCCAGACGGCCACTGCGGCACCGGTTCCCGCGAACGCAACGGGCGCGATATGGATAAAATCTCGGCGGCGCACGCCTTCCGTCGAGCCGTCCTTGTCGGCTGCGTTGCTCGCCGCTCCGTTTGAACCTGTCTTGCCCATTCATCTCCGCATTCTTGCGTCTTTCAAGAGCAGACGCCTCCATGAAGCCGGGATTACACTCGCAAGCAGCCGATCAATCGGCTTCGTGCTACGTTGCGGTCCTCGCATCGCTCGCGTTTGGCGACCACGGTCGGGCTACCTTAGGCGCGCTGGATCACCGATCGTCAACGCTCCTCCGACGGATCGGGATCCGCAAACTCGATGCCACTGCCTTGCATACTGATCGTCGTTCCGCGATCGCCGCTGACGACCGCCTGCAGATCGCTCAGCGCGCCGATTGCAGCTTTCTTTCCGGTCGCTGCAGCGAAATTGCAGGCCGCACGCACTTTTGGGCCCATAGAACCTGCGGGAAAGGCACCAAGATCGACCGCGTCGGGCGAAGCCGAGCGGATGGCGCGCTGACCGGCCTTGCCCCAATTGAGATACACTGCATCGACATCGGTGGCCATCACCAGCAGGTCGGCTTCGAGGTCTCGTGCCAGCAGCTCGCTGGCAAAATCCTTGTCAATCACAGCTTCTACGCCGGCATAATGTCCATCCGGACCCTCGGCGACCGGGATCCCCCCACCCCCGGCGCAGATGACGATCGCCGCCTTCTCAATAAGCCATTGGATCGGTTCGCGTTCGACGATGCTTTTGGGGGTGGGTGATGCGACAACACGGCGCCAACTGTCACCATCCTGCTTCATCGCCCATCCCTTCTCCTCTGCAAGGCGCAGAGCATGGTCCTGGTCATAGATCGGCCCGACAAACTTAGTCGGCTCGTCAAAGGCCGGGTCGTGGGGGTCGACTTCGACCATGGTCAGAATCGTGGCGAGCTGTTGGCTGGCGGGGAGGAGGTTCTTGAGCTCCTGCTCGATGATGTAGCCGATCATGCCTTCCGTCTGGGCGCCGAGCACATCGAGCGGAAACGCCTCGTCAGGCTTGTAAGCGGCACCTTGCAAGGCGAGCAGGCCGACTTGAGGTCCATTGCCGTGCGAGATGATGAGTTCGTGCTCCACGGCGAGCGGCGCAAGCGCGGCCGCAGCAATACGGACGTTCGCGCGCTGGTTTTCCGCGGTAAGTGGTTCGCCGCGTTTCAGGAGCGCGTTTCCACCCAGAGCGACGACGATGCGCATGGCGTCAGGTCCCGATCGTGGCGACAAGGATCGCCTTGATGGTATGAAGCCGGTTCTCGGCCTGTTCGAACTGAATTCCGGCCGCCGATTCGAAGACTTCGTCGGTGACTTCCATTTCGGCAATACCGTGGGCCTCGAAGATCTCCTTTCCGACCTTCGTTTCGGTGTTGTGGAAGGCAGGAAGGCAATGCATGAACTTTGCTGCGGCGTTGCCGGTTGCCTGCATGAGTGCGGTGTTTACCTGGTAAGGTGAAAGCAGCTCAATGCGTTCCTGCCAGACGTCTTCGGGCTCCCCCATCGAAACCCAGACATCGGTATTGACGAAGTCGCAGCCCTCCACCGCCTCGACGGGATCCTCGGTCAGTGTAAGCCGCGCGCCATATTGGTCGGCAAATGCTCTGGCAGGCTGCAAATAGTCATCGCTCGGCCAGAGGCTCTTGGGCGCGCCGATCCGTACATCCATGCCCATCAGGCAGCCTGCAATCATGAGCGAATGCCCCATGTTGCTCCGGGCGTCGCCGACAAAGGCGTAAGAGATGTCGCCAAGCGGCTTGTCGGCATGCTCGCGCATCGTCATCAGATCAGCCAGCATCTGCGTGGGATGGAATTCGTCGGTCAGACCGTTGAACACCGGCACGCCGGCATGGGCGGCGAGTTCCTCGACCTTCTCCTGCGCAAAACCGCGATACTCGATCGCGTCGTACATGCGGCCGAGCACACGAGCCGTGTCTTTCATCGACTCCTTATGGCCGATTTGGGAACCCGTCGGCCCGAGGTACGTGACCCCTGCCCCCTGGTCCATGGACGCAACTTCGAAAGCGCACATTGTACGTGTCGACGCCTTCTCGAAGATCAGGCAGATGTTCTTGCCCTTGAGATGCTGCTGCTCGGTACCGGCATATTTCGCGCGCTTGAGATCGCGCGACAGGTCGAGCAGGTGACGCACCGCCCGCTGGTCGAAGTCGAGCAGTTTCAGGAAACTGCGTCCGTGAAGATTGTAGGCCATAAAATGTCTCGATTGTCGGTATGTAAGGGGAGCGAAAGTTAGAAATCGACCGGGTCGCGCCAGACCGGACAGGTCATGCAGTGGCCACCACCGCGACCCCGCCCGAGCTCGGAGCCTCGGATCGTGATGACCTCGATGCCGGCTTTGCGCAGCAAGGTGTTGGTCGACGTATTGCGATCATAGGCGACGACGACGCCCGGCTCGATCGCGACGACGTTGTTCCCATCGTCCCATTGCTCGCGTTCCTGCGCATAGGCGTCGCCCCCGGTTTCGACGATGGTCAGTTTCTTCTGGCCCAGCGCCTCCGCAGCCAAGGTAAAGAGGTGCTTTTCTTCCTTGCGAAAATCAATCTGGTCAGCACTGTCTCCGGGCCGCAGACTGTAGCATTGGATCTGATCGCACACTTCGACGAAGGCGGTCGCAACATCGCGCTCGCAGTGGGAAAAAACCGTATCGAGGTGCATGGCGCTGCGCGATCGCGGTAGCTGGCAGGCAATAACCCGCTGTGCCGCCTCGCCGCGGAAGAGCGCGCGAGCGACCTGACCCACGGCTTGCGGTGAGGTGCGCTCGCCCATACCGATCAGGACTGTGCCATTGCCCCAAGGCATGACATCGCCGCCCTCGAGTGTGGCCGGGCCATGGTCAGTGTCGGGATCCCCCCACCATATCTGGTAATCTTCACTCGCAAACAGCGGATGGAATTTGTAGACGGCCGCCACAAGCAGCGTCTCCGGCCGCCGCGCGGGCCAAAACATTGGGTTCAGGGTAAGGCCGTTGCCGATCCAGCAGCTGTTGTCGCGGGGGAACTGCGTGTTCGGGAGCGGCGGGATCACGAACCCGTCCGGGCCGAGATAGCTGCCGAACATGTCATGCGCCTTGAAGGGCAGTTCATGAACGGCAATGCCGCCGATCAGGTGTATGGCGAGCTGGCTGGGTGACATTTCGTCTAGCCAGGCGCGTAGCTCGCTCAGCATGCCAAGCCCGACCTGATCCTCTGAGATCCGCCGGTCGAGAACCCATGCCCGCGCTTCGGGGATCGCGAGGACAGCGCCGAGCAGGTCGTGAAACTCGTAGACTTCGACCCCTCTTGCGCTCATTTTCATACGAAAATCAGCGTGGTCGGTGCGCGCTTCCTGCACCCACAGCACGTCGTCATAGAGAAGCGCGTCGGCATTCGCCGGCGTCAAGCGGGAATGCGCCAGACCCGGTTGGCAGGTGATAACCTTGCGGAGCTTGCCTATTTCGGAATGAACGCCAAATCCGGTCATTGAAGATGTCCTTTTTGCAAATGTTCGAGCAGCTTGGTTTTACCCAAGCGCAGCTGCGAGGCTGAGCGAGCTCATGATCAGCACCGTCAGGATAAGCAGCAGCGGCCACATGAATTTGAGCCACCGCTGATAGGGAACGCCGCCAATGGCGAGCGCGCCCATCACGACAGCGAAAGTAGGGTTGATGAGGTTCACCAGGCCGTTCGCCGACTGGTAGGCGGTGACCACAAGCGCCCGGTCGACCGCGGAGAAATCTGCAAGTGGCGCGAGGATCGGCATGCTTAAGACAGCCAGCCCCGATGATGATGGGACGAGGAAGGACAGACCGACCTCGATCCCGAAGATAGTGTTGATGAAACCAACCGCGCCTAGGCCCGCCAAGGCCTGCTCTCCGCTGTTCAGTATGGTGTCGGTCATTTTGCCGGCATCCATGATTACGACGATGCCGCGCGCGATTCCGATAATAAGCGCGACGCCGAGCAAGTCTTTCGCGCCGGCCATGAAGGCATCGATGAATTTCTGCTCTCCCATCCACCCAACAACGCCAACCAGGATCGATGCCGCAATGAAAAGCGCCGACATCTTGTCCATCCACCAGCCTTGTGAGGCGACGCCCCAGATCATGATACCGAATGTCGCCGCGAAAATGATCAGGGTCAGGACCTGCGTTCTGCTCAGCGGCGCCTGTGCGTCATGGCCGTCACTCGCGAACCGCGCGGCGATCGCTGCGCTCTCGTCGGCAACGATCGATCTCGACGGATCGGCACGCACCTTGAGCGCGTAGCGGACCACATAAGCCGAACAGATCGCCCATCCACTCACCAGGATAAAGACGCGCAGGCCCAGTCCGGAGGTGAACGGCACTCCTGCCGCGTTGGCGGCTATGACCGTCGCGAACGGATTGATGGTCGATCCCAGGACACCGACGCCTGCGCCGAGGAGAATGACCGCAACCGCAACGACGGCGTCGAAGCGGGCCGCGAGCATGACGGGAATAAGTAGTCCGTAAAATGCGAGCGATTCTTCGGCCATGCCGTAGGTCGTCCCACCGGCGGCAAACACTGCCATCAGGATGGGAATCATCCAGACCTCTCTTCCCTTCAGCGCTCCCATTGACCGTTCGATGGCGCGGTCAATCGCCCCGGTTCGCGTGACGACGCCGAGGAAGCCGCCGATGATGATCACGAAAAGCGCGACATCGATGGCCTGGGCTTCATAGGTTTCGGGATTGTAGAACCCGGCGATCGGCGCCAGCAGTACGTCGAATATGCCCTGCGGGTTCGCGTCTACGGTTTCGTAAGTTCCGGGGACCGGGACCGAGCGCCCCAGTTCGGCATTCTCAATCCGCTCATATTGGCCTGCCGGAATGACCCAGCTGCCCGCGGCGACCAATGCGATGAGGGCAAAGAGAATTGTATACGCGGTGGGAAATTTGAAGCGCCTGGAGCTGGAGGGTGACCCGTGCGCAGCGGCAGTGTCCGACATGATCATACCTCCTAGAAAGAAACCGAAGCGTAAAGCATGACGTGCGACCAGGTGCCGGATCCGCCGGTGAGCTGCTTCGCTCCCTCGCCAGGCACTAGAACCGCGCCAGCGAGGGACAGAAACAGGCGATCGGTCGCCTGCCAGTCGATGAAGACGTCGAACTCGTTGCCGAATGCCGCGTCTGTGACGCCCAGCTGTCCCGGCTCATCGAGTGAGATATTGAGCCAGGATGCGGTGAGTGCGAGGCTCTCGGTGAGTGTCGCTGTTCCCTTTACCATATGGGTTTTTTGGTTGGAGTTGGCGAAGATCCAGTTGCCGGTGATCTCGCCCTGGTACCATTGCCCATAATCGGTGAACCCGTATGCCAGCGGGATGAATTCCTCATTCTTCAGCGTTGCGGGATCGTCGCCCGTGACCTCCGCGTAGCGGTAGGTGAGCGTCGGGTTCAGAGGCAGGCTATCGAAACCGTAGTCGCCCTGTAGGTACCACCCTTTGCCGTCGTAGAAACCGGCCCCGCTCTGCACGGCATATTCGCCTGAAAAGGTGAGCTGGTCGGTAACCTTTGCAGACCCGCGAAAATCATATGTCTTGAGGTTTTCGGCGGTGCCAGCGGTCACCGGGTCATCGAAATGCGCGACCTCAATGTAGGTAGCGCCGATCGACACCTCTTCGGCAAGCTCATACTCGACATTGGCGCCGACGACATGTGCACGAATGCCGCTTCGCCCGGGATTATTGCCTAAATAGAAGCCTTCAAGCAGGAGGTCGCCTGTCTTGACGCGGAGCAAGGCGCTGCCGCGCGAGGCCGATCGTGCACCAAGGTAGAAACCTCCGCGGTCGCCCCCCGTCGCGGCCACCGTCCTTGATCAGGAAACCTGTTCCGATCTGGTAGTCGAAATCACCGCCGATGATCTCAATTGTGTCGTTGGGACCAATCTCGGTCTTCCAGCCCACATAGAGTTTCTCGAGCGTCGTCGCGCCGGGATCGTCGAAACCCACGGCAAGGCCGTCGGCGCTCTCGCCGTAGGTCTTTGTCGTGACGGTCGAGACACCCGCCGAAAGCTCACCGCCAAGGACATTGCGAACGGTCAGGTAAAGCTGGGGTTCGAACGCGAGTTCTGCCCAGCTGTCGGTGTCAGCCCCGATATTGGTTTCCGGCTCGCCGAACCAGGAATTGTTCTGCGTGAAGACAACAGCCGTCGCATCGGCGGCAACGTCTAGGGAGACATCGTCGCTCTCATAGACTGTTGTCTGCGCGGCTGCTGGTGTGGCCGCCGCTACAGCAACAGCCGCTGCGATGAGCGAGCCTGACGCCGCGCTTGCGCGGGGGGCAAGCAGAGGCTTCCCGCTTCGCTTCTGATGGTTTTCGCATCCAGAATTGTGCACTTCTTGATCCCTTTGTCGTCTCGCAAGCCTTTCCGAAAGCGTGCTTGGAATGATCGCCCCGGCCGCCATGCGAAGCCGCGATGATGTGCGACGCCGTGATTGGGCCTTGCATCATCAGACGGCAGCCAGGCCGACACATTACGATTAAGAGGCAAGCAACCTGCGGATTCTTCGACAATGAAGAGCTGCCGCGATCCTCGAAGATTCCAGGCGATCAAACCCTGCCATCGCGGTGAACTTGGATTCGATAGCGCGCGATGCCGGCTTCCCGCGCGCGTCGAGCGGAACTGTAATCAGCAGGTCGGCTGCTCGTCCTTAAAGGCATCCGGAGGACGCTTCTCGTGTCTTTTCCAGAGCGGGCCGATGGCGCGAGGCCGTGCCGAATGCTCGGCGATCGCAACCTCGAAAGGAGGGCATCATGATAAGCAATTCCACCCTAATCCTTGGCACCATATTTATCGCCGTGCTGCTTGCAGCGAGCTCCATCAGGATCCTGCGCGAGTATGAGCGCGCCGTGCTTTTCACGCTCGGTCGATTCACCGGCGTCAAAGGGCCGGGGCTCATCCTTGTCTTTCCCTTTATCCAGACCATCGCGCGGGTCGATATGCGAACCGTTGTGCTCGATGTGCCTACCCAGGATCTCATTTCGCGGGACAATGTTTCGGTGCACGTGAATGCCGTCATCTATTTTCGCGTTATCGATCCCGAGCGCGCGATCATCCAGGTCGAACAGTTCGTCGACGCTACCAGCCAGCTTGCGCAGACGACCTTGCGTTCCGTGCTTGGGAAGCACGAACTCGATGAACTGCTCGCCGAGCGCGACAAGCTCAACAAGGATATTCAGGATATTATCGACACGCACACCAACGCATGGGGAATCGAGGTTGCCAACGTCGAGATCAAGCATGTCGATATCGATGAAACCATGGTTCGGGCCATGGCGAAGCAGGCCGAGGCCGAGCGCGAACGGCGGGCACGGGTGATCAACGCCGAAGGCGAAGAGCAGGCAGCGCAGAAGCTCCACGAAGCGGCCGAAATCCTTTCCAGTCGGCCCGAAGCGATGCAATTGCGTTACCTCGGCGCGCTGGGGACGATCGCCGGCGAAAAGAGTTCGACCATCGTGTTCCCTTTTCCGGTCGAGTTCGGGCGGTTCTTCGAAAACTTCTCCAGCAAAAATGCAGCGGACTGATTTCGCATGGCGGCGGATCCACCGGGCCGGCCAACAATTTCGAATGCACACGCACAAGAGGCCGACTATGTCGCCGACATTCTCGGCGCCACGTCGGATGGGCTCTGCAGCGAACTAGCGGCTGATCGGCTGCGGGCATTCGGACCTAACCGGCCGCGCATCGTGCAAAAGCCCAGCATCGTCCGCCGCTTTCTGTCGCACTTCAACAATATTCTTATCTATGTGCTGCTCGTTGCTGCGGCGATCACGTCTGTTCTCGGACACCTTATCGACACGATCGTCATCCTCGCGGTCGTCATCGTGAACGCCGTCATCGGCCTTGCCCAAGAAGGACGGGCTGAGCAGGCAATGACGAAGATCCAGCAAATGCTCGCGCCGCATGCTGCCGTAATACGCGATGGAAAGCGGCTCGATATCAGCAGCGAAGAGCTTGTCCTCGGCGATCTGGTGCTGCTCGAAGCTGGCGACCGCGTTCCTGCCGACCTCAGGCTCGTCGAAGCTTACGGCCTCCAAGCTCAGGAGGCGGTCTTGACCGGCGAGTCCCTCCCCGTCGAGAAGGGCCCGGCTCCTGTCGCAATGGACGCATCTTTGGGCGACCGGTCATCGCTCGCGTTCAGCGGTACATTGGTGACCGCCGGTCAAGGACGGGGCATCGTTATCGCGACTGCCGAAGAAACCGAGATCGGTCGGATAAGCGGAATGCTGGCGGACGTTAGAACGCTGACGACGCCGCTCGTGGAGCAAATGAACGGCTTTGCCAGATGGCTGACTCTTCTCATCCTCCTGATCGCCGCAACGCTGCTTGCCTTCGGCTATTATGTCGCAAACCTGGAATTTTCCGAGGTCTTCATGGCCATCGTCGGCCTTTCGGTCTCTGCGATCCCGGAGGGTTTGCCTGCGGTGCTGACGATAACTCTGGCGATCGGTGTGCAGGCCATGGCAAGGCGGAATGCGATTGTGCGGCGCTTGCCCGCAATCGAAACGCTCGGCTCTGTTTCCATTATTTGCACCGACAAGACCGGTACCTTGACCCGCAACGAAATGATGGCGGCATCGGTCGCACTCGCCGACCAGACATTCTCAATTGCCGGCGAGGGGTACGGACCTGAAGGTGAAATCTCTAACGAACACGCCTCCGATGACCCTGCTTATAGCGAGGCGCTGTCTGAACTTGCGCTGGTCGCGGCGCTTTGCAACGACGCGGAGCTCAACGAGACTGGAGGAAGCTGGACCGTCAGCGGTGACCCGATGGAGGGTGCCCTGCTGGCCCTCGCGATCAAGGCTGGGGGGGCGTTGGAGCCCCTGACGCGGGAATGGTTTCGCAGCGATGCCATACCATTTGACGCGCGATACCGTTTTATGGCGACCCTGCAGCACAAGCGGAATGGTCCAGGTCTGATCACCACAAAAGGTGCGCCCGAACAGGTGCTCTCGATGTGCCTCTCCCAGCGCTCCGCTACCGGCGACGCCGTAGAGCTCGACAGGGATTACTGGCGTATGCGCATCGATGAATTAAGTGCGCGGGGACAGCGCGTTCTTGCGCTCGCTACACGCGTCGCCAGGCCCGCCGAGCACAAACTCCCGCCGGCAGAGTTCCTGGGCGAACTCGTTTTGCTCGGGCTGGTCGGTCTCATCGATCCCCCACGCCCTTCGGCGGTCGCCGCGATCGCCGAGTGCCGCGCAGCAGGCATCCGGGTAAAAATGATTACGGGTGATCATGCCGGCACCGCAGCCGCCATTGGCAGGCAGGTGGGTCTCGAACATCCGGATTTTGTGCTCACTGGCACCGATCTTGACGCGCTGACCGACCACGAACTGGCTGCTGCGGTTCTCGAGACGGACATTTTCGCCAGAACAAATCCCGGCCACAAGCTGCGGCTCGTTGAAGCGCTGCAATCGCGCGGTCTGACGATTGCGATGACAGGGGACGGCGTGAATGATGCGCCCGCGCTGAAACGGGCCGATGCCGGCATCGCAATGGGGCGTAGCGGAAGCGAGGCGGCGAAAGAGGCTGCGGACATCGTCCTCGCTGACGATGACTTTGCCTCCATCGCTGCAGCGGTTCGGGAAGGAAGGACAGTCTATGACAACATCAAGAAGGTCATCAGCTGGACGCTCCCCACCAATGGCGGCGAAGCGCTGACCATAATCATCACGATTCTGCTCGGCCTCACGCTTCCGATCACGCCCATTCAAATCCTCTGGATCAATCTGGTGACGGCCACCACGCTGGGGATCGCGCTTGCCTTTGAACCGACCGAAGAAGATACGATGTTGAGGCCGCCGCGACCAAGAGCCGAACCGATCTTGAACGGCACCCTGGCCTGGCAGATAATTTTCGCCTCGCTGCTCATTTCCGCTGGGGTTTTCGGCGTGTTCGCTTATGCGATTGAGCAGCAATATGAGCTGGAATTGGCCCGTACGCTCGCGCTCAACATGCTCGCTATCATGGAAATTTTCTATCTCTTCTACGTACGTAACATTTATGGATCATCGCTCACCTGGACGGCAGTAAGGGGCACCAAGGCGGTGTGGCTCACTGTGATAGCCGTGTTCGCCGCGCAATTGGGCATTACTTACGCGCCGCCCCTACAGGTGGTCTTTGCAACACGCCCGGTTCCGTTTGCCGATGGCGTGCTACTCTTTGCCATAGGCACGGTGTTCTTTGCGGCCCTGGAACTGGAAAAACGACTGCGCTTGAACTTAAAGGCAATGGGCCAAACGGCGCATCGGCAAGAGTTTGGCGGGTCCAATACCCAGTGATCGGGAGTGGTTCGCCGCAGCCCCGTTTCGACATATATCCCGCTGGAAGAGCGCCGAACCCAGATACCGCTCAAGGCCCAGTCAGGTAAGGACCTGCAGACCGGGAAGCGCGATGCCGGCGACCCATTCGAGAAATGCGCCGCCTCCAGTCGACACGTGGGTCAGATCCGCAGTCAGACCGCTCTTGTTGAGGGCCGCAAGAGTGTCACCGCCACCGGCAAGCGAGATCAGCGATCCCTTTCGTGTCAGCTCGGCGGCCGCCTGGGCGATCGCGAAAGTCGATGTCTCGAAAGGAGGTGTCTCGAATGCACCGAGCGGGCCATTCCAGATGAGAAGCTGCGAGGTTCGCAGCACGTCCACAGTTTTCGCGACTGTGCGGGGTCCCAGGTCAAGGATCATCTCATCGGCGGCGACATCTTCGACCAGGGTCGTGCGCAGCGAAACGGGATGCGGTGTCAGTTCCCTGGCTACCACGACATCCTCGGGCAGATGGATCTGGCACTTTCCCTGACTGGCACTCTTCAGAATTCGTAGCGCTGCATCCTCGAGATTCCGCTCGGCGAGCGATTTCGCGATTGGCTTCTTCAGCGCAGCGAGAAAGGTGTTCGCCATCGCTCCGCCAATGATGAGGTTATCGACTTTCGTGCTGAGCTGCTCGAGGACGTCGAGCTTGCTCGAGATCTTGGCACCGCCGATGATCGCGGTGGAAGGTTCCCGCCCGTGCCCGATCGCCTCTTGCAACGCCCCGAGCTCGTCTTGCAGGGCGCGGCCCATATAGCTCGGCAGCAGTCTTGCTACACCCACCGTCGATGCATGCGCCCGGTGCGAGGCCGAGAACGCATCGTTGACATAAAAATCCGCAAGGTCGGCCATCGCGCTTGCAAGCTCGGGACCGTTGCTTTCCTCGCCTGCGTAGAAACGGGTGTTTTCCAGTAGAGCAACATCGCCCGCCTCCAGCTCGGAAACCGCGCGCTTCGCTCCCGCGCCTGTCCAGTCTTCGAGAAAATGAACCTCGTCACCGAGCAGGGAGCTGTAGGCTTGGGCGACCGGCGCGAGCGAAAATGCCGCGGTCGGTTTTCCTTTGGGCCGCCCGAGATGCGAAAGCAAGAGGACCACCGCGCCGCGCCTTCTGAGCGCCATCACCGTTGGCAAGCTTGCTCGCAAGCGCGTATCATCACCGACCGCGCCGTCTTCTCCGATCGGAACATTGAAGTCGACCCGGACCAGCGCGACTTGGCCAGCGATTTCGCCTAGATCATCGAGGGTTTGCGGAACCGACATACGACTATTGCTCCTTGCTGCAGAAATGGTGCGAAGTCGCGGCTCAACTGCGCGCACTTCCCTCCATTAGGGACGGAACGGCGCGCGAAGGCTTACATGGCAGCCATCCCATAGAGAAAGGAAGTGCGGAAAAGTGTAAGTCGCGCGGCCTTCCAGCGTCCTTTTGGGTCAGGTCCCGCGGGGGCGAACGCAACGCATCTGCAAAAAAGATTGGCCTGATATGCGACACGCCATCGGAGCTCCGGGCGGTTTGCCGGACACTGCGAGGTTGCAGGAAAGGAATGAGACAATGAAAACAGTGCTGCTGCACGTCAATCGCGACGCCGGACAGGACAGCCGCCTGGCCGCCGCGGTCGATCTCGTGCGAGATCACAAGGGCTTCCTCATTTGTCTGCAAGCCACAAGCTGGAATTCCTATGTCTTTATCGGTGATCCGTATGGTGCAAGCTATATTTCGCCTGAAGCGTTGCAATCGGTTCGCGATGCGGAAAATGAAGACCGCCAATTGATCGAGAGCCGCCTGGCGCAAGAAGGCGTTGAGTGGGAATGGCGCCGCGTCGAGGGTTCCGCCGGACAGGCGCTGGCTGCGCACGCGACGCTGGCCGATCTGGTGGTCATTAGTCAGCCTGAGCAGAAAGATGCCATTCTGCCGCGAGCCGCGCCGCTCGCCGCCGATCTCGTCGTTCATATCCAGTCTCCCTCGCTCGTCGTACCGCTCGAGGGAAAGCGGTTCGCGCCTAGGGGGAACGCGATCATTGCGTGGAATGGATCCGCCGAAGCCGGGCATGCCGTTCGCTTGAGCCGATCACTCTTGCGCGATGCTGCTGAGGTCCACATCGTAACCGTCAGCGAGGACAAAGAAGGTTCGTCGCCGGACGAACTTGCGCAATATCTTGCACGACACGGCATCGAAGCGCAGACCCGGCGGCAACCCGCCGAAGATGCATCGATCTCTGAAGCGTTGGTGGCTGCGGCGAACGATCTTGGAGCGGCTTACATCGTGCTCGGTGCCTATGGGCACTCGCGTATCCGGGAAACAATACTCGGTGGGGTAACCCAGGAGATGATCCTGCAAAGCCCGATTCCAATGATTCTCGCGCATTAGAGCGGAATAGGCAGAACGGACATGCGACCTGGTCGACTGGTGATTTATCGATCGGCCAAACGCTTGACTGTCGAAGCCCGGTAGATGCGCTCGACGGCGCTCCCGAGCACGTCGTTGAATTCCTGATCTTGCATAGGTGCCCGCAAATCCTGCAGCAGAGCCCGGCTGAAGCTCGCGATCATCCCGCGGTTTCTTTCGAGTGCGGCGCAAGCGGCATCCTGGGAGAGCCCACCCGAAAGGGCGAGCACCCGCGCGCAGCTGGGATGGGCAACGAGGGGCGCGTAAAGCCCGTCCGAAACCGGTAGCGAGAGTTTCAGTACCACACGGCGGCCATAGGCTTGCCCATCGAGCGCATTGCTGAGTTCGGCAAGAAGGATTCTCTCGCACTCTTCGCGCGTTGCACTTGCGATATTCACTTCCGGTTCGATAATCGGCACAAGTCGCTGGTCAAGGACATGGTTGGCCAGCTCGAATTGCTGGCGCACGACGTCGCCGATCCCCTGGTGCGATGCGACGTTGATCACCGAACGCATCTTGGTGCCAAGAACGGCCCTTGAGCGTGCCCGGGACAGCAGACTTTCGAGATCCGGCATGGGTTTCATAAGCTGGACGCCGCCCGTGTCTTTCTCCAACCCTTGGTCGATCTTGACGAAGGACACGATCCCCCGCCGCCAGAGAAACTCTGGCACCGGTACGGTGTCAATCTGCGCATCCATAGTGCGCTCGAAAAGGATGACGCCAAGCACCCTTCGCCCATCGATGCATGGGGCTTTCATGATCCGCACGCGCAATTCATGGATAAGCGCAAACATCTCATCCTTGCCGGAATACCGGTCCGCGCCGATGCCGAAGGCCTGAAGGGCAGCAGGTGTCGAGCCGCCGGACTGGTCGAGGGCCGCGACAAAACCGGCACCACCCACAAGCTGCGCCATCATTTCCGCATTTTTCATGGGGTCTCCCCAGCTCCAGTTTTTGCAAACGCGACCGCTCGACGCGGCCACGAATAATATCGTCAATGCGTAGAGAATGGACGCCTTTGGCAGCGCTTGATTACAAACGGCGCCACCGGCGAGCAGAGCTTGGGTGGCAATACCCCTCGGTCAGTGAAGCAACTTCGCCGCGCGGGTTCTCCTTCTCGGGTCAGCCCCGCACAGTAATCCACCCGCGTTTCGAGCGTCCAATCATGGTGAGGACGCGAGAGGTCAGGGCGGGCTATGATAATCCGGGGAATTCAGATCATGTGGGCAGCAACCCGGCTCCTACTGGATGTGCTGAGCGCAATGATGCTGAATCGGATGGGGTTCGGTCGGCGCATGACCACGCTTCCACAAAGGACGACGCGGCGTCTCGAAAATCTCGGCCCGACCTTCACCAAGCTCGGACAGGCGCTGAGCGAGCGGCGCGATCTGTTGGATGCGAACTGGGCCGCGAGCCTCTCGAAGCTGCAAAGCAAGGCCGCTCCTTTCCCTGCCGACGAAGCAATAAGGATCATCGAACAGGCATTGGCTGCGGACACCAAAACGGTCTTTGCCGGTTTTGAGCGGGACCCTCTGGCTGCGGGATCGGTAGCCCAGGTCCACGCGGCGCGGCTGCATGACGGACGCGAGGTGGTTGTCAAGGTCCTCCGCCCCAGAGTGGGCGAGCAAATTGCGAGAGACATGCGTATCCTGCTCGCCTTGGTGTATCTGTTTCAGCACGTCATACCTGCGCTGAGACGTCATCGTGCGGCGGCGGTCGCGCAGGAGCTTGCGCACAATCTGCGCAGAGAAACCGATCTGACGCTGGAAGCACGCAATATTCGCCTGTTCGCCCGCGCTTTCGCTGATTCCAAGACGATATACATTCCCAATGTCGTCGATGAACTGTCGACGACATTGGTCATTACGCAGGAGCGCAGCATGGGCGCGCCGCTGGATGAGCACGCAGCGCTCGATCGTGACAATACGCTCACCGAGACTTTCATCGATTTCTATCTGCGACAGTTTTTCGTTCTTGGTGCTTTTCATGCCGACCCGCATCCGGGAAATTTTTTGATTATGTCTGACGGGCGTCTGTGCGTGCACGATTTCGGAGCCGTTGGCAGGCTCGACGTTCGCACCCGCGAGGCTCTGCTCGGTTTTGTAACAGCGTTCGTCCATCTCGATTCCGAATGGCTCACCGATGCCGCGGTCGACCTTGGCATCCTTGCGGTCGACGCCGACCGCGCGACGATGACACGCGGAGTTGACGGTATTCTGGCGGACCTGCAGGGCGCCGCCATTACGGAATGGTCTCTGGCCAAGACCATGATCGATATCGGACGCCTGTCGGGGCACAGGATACTCAGCTTGCCGCCGCATCTGGCCGCCTTGGTCCGCACTGTGTTTACGGCGGAAAGCACACTGCGTAAGCTCAACCCCGAGGCGGACCTGCTGCTTGTTCTGCAGGCGACCGGAAACCGGTTGCTCGCAGAGCGACGCAGCGCGGCTATCGGCAATCTCCATACCCCCCGGCTCGAATGGGAAATCGCCCGATTGGTCCGGCGGGCGCCCACAATCGGCGCCGGGTGGCTACAAAGGGAAGCCGCCGGGGCGGCGGGGCATCCGAGCGGATCTCTCGCCCCTGGAAACGGGCTTGACCATGCTGTCAGGCAGGTCGCCTTGGCAATTGCCGCGCTCGGCAGCTACCTCGCCTCGGCAGCGCTGATGCTGGCCGATCGGGGTCCGCGAGTGCTCGGCGATATTCCTCTTCCGGCAGCCATCTTCCTTGCAGCGGCCCTCCTGCTGACCATTCAAATCCTCATCCAGTCGCGCCGTCAAAGCGAGCAACAACAATGAGGGAAATGCACAGTCAGGCAGCGCGCGCCACGACTACTGGCATTCCCCAAACGTCCCGGAGGGACCGCGCATGAACCCTGTCGTCGAAGCCGTTACTGCCCGTATTGCCAACCGTTCGAAGCGGCGACGCGACGCCTATCTCGCCTTCATTGATCGTCAGCGGGATGCCGACACGCGCCGCGGCGCGCTTTCATGCAGCAATCTGGCGCACGCTTTTGCCGCATCGGGCGAGGACAAGCAGACCATCGCGGGTGCTAAGGCGATTAATGTCGGAGTGGTCACCGCTTATAACGACATGCTCTCCGCGCATGCGCCGTATTATCGCTATCCCGAGCAAATCAAGATTTTCGCCCGCGAGGTCGGCGCGACAGCGCAGGTTGCGGGCGGGGCACCGGCGATGTGCGATGGCGTCACCCAAGGGCAGGACGGCATGGAGCTCTCGCTGTTCAGCCGCGATACAATCGCGCTCGCCACTGCGGTTGGGCTCAGTCACGCGATGTTCGAAGGCGCACTCTTGCTCGGTATCTGCGACAAGATCGTGCCGGGCTTGTTGATCGGCATGCTCCGTTTCGGACATCTGCCTGCGATCCTCGTGCCCGCCGGGCCGATGCCATCAGGTCTCCCAAACCGGGAAAAGGCGCGCATCCGCCAGCTCTTCGCCGAAGGAAAGATCGGGCATGACGAACTGCTCGAAGCCGAGAGCGCCTCCTATCACGCCCCCGGCACCTGCACCTTTTACGGTACCGCCAATTCCAACCAGATGATGATGGAGGTGATGGGCCTCCACGTGCCGGGCGCTGCATTTGTCAATCCTGGCACGAAACTGAGGCAGCAACTTACGCGCGCGGCAGTGCACAGGATTGCCGAGATCGGATCTGAAGGCAGTGATTACCGTCCGCTAGCGCGTTGCATCGACGAAAAGGCGATCGTCAATGCTGCCGTGGGCCTGCTCGCAACCGGCGGCTCGACCAACCACACCATTCATCTGCCTGCCATCGCCCGTGCCGCTGGCCTGGAGATCGACTGGAGCGATTTTGAGGAGTTGGGCACGGTCGTTCCGCTCATGGCGCGGATTTATCCGAATGGCGCTGCCGATGTGAACGACTTCCAAGCGGCAGGCGGAATGGCCTTTGTCATCCGCGAACTCCTCGAGGCAGGTTTGCTTCACCCAGATGTCCTGACCGTCTGGAAGGACGATCTTGGCGCCTATGCAATGCAGCCGGCATTGGATGGTGATGAACTTGTATGGCGCCGCGCTGCAACAATAAGCCGCGACGAAAGCATTTTGAGAACCGCTCAGGCACCGTTTTCGCTCGATGGCGGGATCCGGCTCCTCACCGGCAATCTCGGTCGCTGTGTCATGAAGACGAGCGCAGTCGCCCCCGAACGCTGGACAATCGAGGCGCCGGTGCGGATCTTCCCGGACCAGGATCACGTGCTACGCGCATTCGAGGCGGGGGAGATCGACCGCGACATGGTGATCGTCGTGCGTTTTCAAGGGCCGCGCGCGAACGGGATGCCCGAACTGCATAAGCTCATGCCAGCTTTGGGCGTCCTTCAGGACCGCGGGCTCAGCATCGGGCTTGTTTCGGACGGGCGCATGTCGGGTGCTTCGGGCAAGGTGCCCGCGGCGATCCATGTCTGGCCCGAAGCGCATGCTGGTGGTCCGCTCGCGCGCTTGCGCGACGGCGACGTGGTGCGCCTGTCGGCGAATAACGGCGTGATCGAAGCCCTAGTTGACGAGAAAGAATGGAACCAACGCGAATGTGCTCTGCCGCCGCCGGAAGAACAAGGGCTGGGCCGTGAGCTCTTTGCCATGATGCGCCTGCACGCCGACGAGGCTGAAAAAGGCGGGTCAGCAATGCTGGCACTGGCGGGGCTTTAGCGCGGTGAAAGCGAGCACTCCAGGAAAGCGCTTGTCCGCTCCAAGTTCAACGCCGCTTTACAAGGATCGCAGATGAATGTCCTGACCATGCCCGCGCGCCCCTACGATGATCAACGTCCAGGCACTTCGGGGCTCCGAAAACCGGTCGCTATATTCAGGCAGCAGCACTATCTCGAAAACTACCTGCAGGCTATCTTCGAGACGGTCGGCGGAGGCGCGAACCGAACGCTTGTCATCGGCGGAGACGGTCGCTTCTACAATCACGAGGCGATCCAAATAGCCATCAGGATGGCGGCCGCGAATGGATACAAGCATCTCGTTGTTGGGCGCGAAGGTCTGCTTTCGACTCCGGCCGCCTCACATCTTATCCGTAAGCGCGGTGCCGATGGCGGGCTGATATTCTCGGCCAGTCATAACCCCGGCGGGCCTGAGGGCGATTTCGGGATAAAGTACAATTCTTCCACCGGGGGTCCCGCCTCGGAAGCGCTGTCCCAGTCCATCTACGCACGCAGCAAACGGATAGCCGCCTATCGCTTCGTGGACGAGCCCGACATCGACATTGATCGATTGGGCAAGGTCTCGCTTGGTGAGACCGAGGTCGAGGTGGTGGATCCGGTGTCGGACTACGCGGAACTTATGGAGACGCTGTTCGATTTCGAGCGCCTTGCCGAATTGCTGACGAGCACCAGTTTCAAAATGCGGTTCGACGCGATGCACGCGATCACCGGACCTTATGCGCGAGCAATCCTCGAGGAGCGCCTCGGTGCGCCGGTCGGAACCGTCATCAATGGAAAGCCCTTGCCGGATTTTGGCGGGGCGAAACCGGACCCCAATCTTGTGCGGAGCCGGAGCCTGGTCGACTTCATGTTTGGGCAGGACGCCGTGAATTTTGCTGCCGCCTCGGATGGCGACGGGGATCGCAACATGATCCTGGGTCGCAAAATGTTCGTGACGCCAAGCGACAGTCTCGCCGTGCTGGCGGCAAATGCGCATGTCGCCCCGGGCTACAGCGGCGGTCTCGCCGGCGTCGCGCGCTCCATGCCGACGAGCCGCGCGCTCGACCGTGTCGCGCAAGAGCTCGGCATTCCCTGTTTCGAAACGCCGACCGGGTGGAAGTTTTTCGGCAATTTGCTCGACACCGGCAGGATCACGCTGTGCGGCGAAGAAAGTTTCGGGACCGGGTCTGACCATGTCCGGGAAAAGGATGGCCTGTGGGCGGTGTTGTTCTGGCTCACGATCATCGCCGTTCGCGGCATGCCTGTACACCGCATCATTAAGGATCATTGGGATCGCTACGGGCGTCATTTCTATGCGCGGCACGACTATGAAGCTGTGGACGCCGCCGCGGCGAACTCGCTGATGGACGCCTTGCGCGATCAGGTCGGCGACATGGATGGCAAGCGGCTCGCCGGGTCGATAGTCAGCATGGCCGACGATTTCAGCTATACCGATCCGGTCGACCGCAGCGTGGCCGAACGCCAGGGCATCAGGGTCCTGCTCGAAGACGGCTCTCGCATCGTCTACCGACTCTCCGGCACGGGAACGGGGGGTGCGACATTGCGGATTTATCTGGAGCGGTATGAGGCCCGTGCGTGGTTGCACGATAAACACGCCCGAAAAGCACTGAACGACCTTTCGTTTGCCGCAAGCAGCCTGGCCGAAATTCCGGCACGCCTCGGGCGCGAACGTCCATCGCTTGTAACATGAGACCCAAGCGCGTCATGGCGCAGGCGGGCAAGAGCGATACCGTGTTTTGCGGGCCCCGCAGTCCGGATGCCGATCATCCACGCGATGTAATTTCCGTACTCCCCATGCGTCTTACTTTTCACGCAGATGGAGCCCGATATGATTTCGAAACGCATTCGAACGGCAATCGCGCTGGTTGCAGCGGCAGGTATGTTCGCAGCGGTCATGGCGCCGACCAACAGTCGCGCAGGGGTGGTCGATGGTGTCAAGACCGCGAATGGGTTGATGATGTATCTGGGCGTAGTGCCTGCCGCGACAGTGCGCGGCCACGCCAAGAGCCACCCCGAAGCGAGGATGCACGGCGGCGTCCCCGCCGGTTCGCACAGCATGCATATCGTTGCGGCCGTTTTCGACGAGGCTTCGGGCGTCCGGATAACCGATGCGAAGGTCAGGGCCCATATTACCGAGCCCGGCGGTTTGCAGCGAACGATCCGTCTGGAACCCATGACCGTCGCCGGCGCGCTCACATTCGGTGGTTTCACGACATTCCAACGCGGCATCAAATACCGGATCGGGATCGAGGTCGAACGCCCCCCGCATATGCAATCGTCCCCGTCCAAGAATACGCCGCCAAGAATGCATCGGGTCCCCGCCGTCACGGCACACTTTGCCTATACCCACGACTAACGATCGGGCCGCGAGGTGCCGATCCGCGCAAGAAAGGGAATTCTACTTATGGAAGACCACCGATCCGCGACAAGCTTTGATCGCGCCTCTACCCCACAATCGGTTCCCTCGGGGACGTTTGACGCGGGGCTGCGATCATACATGCTCGGCGTCTATAACTACATGACGAGCGGATTGCTTCTTACCGGCATCATCGCACTTTGGGTCGCGAATACCGCCAGCATTCGCGAGATCTTCTTTTCCGCTACCGGCGCGCCAACGGTGCTGGGCTGGATCGCCATCTTTGCGCCCCTGGCCATTGTCTTTGCCTTGGGATTTGGGATCAATCGTTTCTCGGAAAGGACCGCGAAAACGCTGTTCTGGAGCTATGCGGCACTCATGGGCGTGTCGCTATCGACCGTATTCCTCGCCTACACCGGGGTGAGCATCGCCCGAACCTTTTTCGTCGCCGCCTCTGCCTTTGCCGGACTGAGTCTGTGGGGCTATACGACCAAGAAAGATCTATCGTCCTGGGGTGCCTTTTTGATCATGGGGGTTGTAGGTCTGCTCGTTGCCCTGGCCGTCAATATGTTCCTCCAATCCTCGACGATGGACCTGATTGTCAGCGGTCTGGGCGTGCTTATCTTCGCGGGCCTGACTGCCTATGACACGCAGAAGATCAGAGACATCTATTTCCAGGTTGGGAAGACCGAGTTTCGCGGCAAGGCCATCGTAATGGGCGCCCTGACGCTCTATCTCGATTTCATCAATCTGTTCCTGTTCCTGCTTCGCCTGATGGGAGAGCGCCGCTGACGCGATCTGCCGCGGCTAGTGCGAGCAGGCCAAATGCCAGAACAGGGCACGGATGGACGCGATCCGAAGCATGGGTTCGTTTCAATGCGTTGGCTCGGCGATACTACGCAGACGGGTCGTACAAATGCTTTCGATCAGCAATTAATCTCGCGTCGCCGGTTGCCAGGCCGATGCTGCGCTGCGCAGCCGCTTGCGAATTGCACCCTCACAAGCGGCTCGACTCTTGCCGGACGTGGCTCTGTTCTGCCGTTCAACCTCAGCTGGTCGACGAACCATCGTAGCGCCTCGGTGGAACCTCTTCGGAGTTCGACGTCCCGAGCGGACGCGCGCGAGCTGCGCAGCTGCAGCGCGAATGGTTCCCGCCTGCATCGCGCGGCACGGCGCTTTGATCGCGTGGAATGTAGAGATATTCGCGCGTCAGCGGGACCGCGTCCCGCTTGTGCGCAAGCTGGAGCTGAAAAACCATAAGATTGCCATTGCGAAACATCATCTCGCAGGCGGCGAGATAATACTCCCACATCCGGCAGAAGCGCTCGTCGAAAAGTTCGAGCGCCTTTTCGCGGCGCGATTGAAAGCGCTCGTACCAATGCGCCAGCGTTTCCGCATAATGCAGCCTCAGAATCTCGATATCGGTAACCCACAGGCCCATGCGCTCGACGACGGACAGGGTCTCTGACAGCGACGGGATGTAACCGCCGGGAAAGATGTACTTGTCGACCCAGGGATCCTTTCCGCCCGGGGGAGCCATTCTCCCGATCGAGTGGACGACGGCGATCCCATCCGGAGCAAGATGCTCTTCGATGGCTCTGAAAAAGGACCCGTAGCTGGCTGGGCCGACATGCTCGAACATCCCGACGGAAACGATACGGTCGAATTCACCCTGAAGGTCGCGGTAGTCGCAGAAATCGAACCGCGCCTCTTCTGCAAACCCAGCCTCCTCGGCGCGCTGGCGCGCCAGCGTCAGTTGCTCTTGCGAAAGGCTGATGCCTAACACCTCGGCCGCGCCCTGCTTTGCCAATTCGATCGCGAGGCCGCCCCAGCCACAGCCAATGTCAAGGACGCTCATGCCTTCACCCACCATCAGCTTTTGCACAATGTGAGACCGCTTTGCGGTTTGAGCATCATCGAGAGAGCCGCAGCCTTGGCAAAAATAAGCACAAGAATACTGCCAGTCTTCGTCGAGAAAGAGTGCATAGAACTCGTTCGAAAGGTCGTAGTGATGCGCGACGTTTCTGGCCGCTTTGCGGCGGCGGTTGCCTGTGAGACGGGTGGCTATCCGCGCGAGCGGTGCGCGGAGGCGTTCGATCGGCAATTCATCAAGTCCATCGAGTCCGGAAGTAACAATTGCAAGGAGATCGCGAATGGATCCGTCCTCCACAGTGAGGGACCCATCCATATAGGCCTCGCCGAGCGCAAGCGAGGGGCGCGAGAGAAGCTTGAACGGCAGCGCAGCGCTATGAAGCTTGATCGCAACCGAGGGACCTGGTGCGCCCGAATCGATGACCAGTCGCGTCGCGTGAGCACCGATGACTGTAAGTCGACCAGCCGTCACGATGGCGCGCAAGGCTGGCTTCAATGCACGCAGGCCAAGTTCGTGACGCGCTGATTTTCCTCGTTGTCTCTGGGTCATACCGCCTCTCAGGTCTTGAATGATTGTGTTCCCAAAGACGAGCGGTCGGTGATCAACTTACACTTCCCAGTCCGGCGTGGGTGCTTTCGGGCACCACAAGAAAGCCACCCTGTAAGAACGCGGCCGCCTCTGCGTCTATGTCCTGAAGCGCCGCCTATTGAAGCGCGGCTTTGCGATGGAGGAATAACTATGCGAAAGGGGACAAGTGGTCCGGATCGACCGTTTTTCGGAACGCGCGCGGGAATAACGCTGATCGTGTTTCTTCTCGCCGTCGGGTTTCTGCTGCTGTTCGAGCATCAGGCCCATATCCCCGGTGACTATTATCTGCTCGGATTGATCCTGGCGTTTTGCGTGGGCATCCACCTCTTCATGCACGGTGGGCATGGCGGACACGGCGGGCATGGCCAGGCCGATACACCACCGTCCGGGCACCATGGCGCACATGACCAGACAACCGATAGCGCGTCCAAGAAAACTGCCTCCCGATATGCGGCCAATGACCGGCCGGGCAACGATAGAGGAGTGCGCTGACGATGCACGATTCCGCATACGGACTTTGGATATTGGTCGCCTTCAACTCGGCGATCTTCATTCTTTTTGCGTTCAGCTTTTTCAAGCCGAAATCGGGCCGCGATTGGCGCTCCTTTGGGGCGTTCAGCGCCTTTCTCGTGGCGCTTTTCACCGAGATGTACGGCTTCCCGCTTACCATCTACTTCCTGTCCGGATGGCTGCAGAGCAATTATCCGTCGGTTGACTGGTTCGCGCACGATTCCGGTCATTTGCTCGAAATGCTGTTTGGCTGGCGCGGCAATCCGCATTTCGGTCCGTTCCACCTCCTCAGTTTTGGATTGATCGGAGGTGGTTTCATCCTTTTGTCGGCCGCGTGGCGCGTGCTCTATCAGGCACAGAAGGGGGGGGCACTTGCAACCGAAGGACCTTATGCTCGCATCCGCCACCCGCAATATGTCGGTTTCGTCCTCATCATGCTGGGCTTTCTGGTTCAGTGGCCGACCATACTTACGCTGGCCATGTTCCCGATCCTCCTCCTCATGTACTGGCGGCTGTCGCTGCGGGAGGAGCGAGAGGCACTCGCCGAGTTCGGCGAACGCTATCGCCAATACGCAGCACGCGTTCCCCGGTTTTTCCCGAAGTTTCGCACGCTCGTCTCCGCCAAGCCAGGGAGGTGACAATAACTTGCTCCATTCCTGCCGGGGCGCGGTTCGCGACTGACCTGACCTAATGAGCGCAGCCGTTACAGTGGTCGGCGCAGGTCCGGCGGGTCTCGCCGCGGCGATCGTGCTCGCCAAAGGCGGAAGGGATGTCGAGCTTCACGAATGGCACCGCCACGTCGGGGCGCGCTTTCACGGCGATTTCCAGGGCCTTGAAAACTGGAGCTGCGACGAGGATACGCTGTGCGAACTCCGAAGCTGGGGGATCGATATCAACTTCCTGGCCCATCCAGTCCGAACAGGCACGGGTTTCGATGCGCGCGGACGGCGGCACGAGATTTCAGCGCGCCGCCCACTCTATTATCTCGTTGAGCGCGGCGGATCGGTGCAAAGCCTCGAGTATGGGCTCCTCAAGCAGGCAGAGGCGCTTGGTGTGCGGGTCCATTTCGGGAGCCGCGTTCGCGAAACCGAGGGAGAAACGATCCTCGCCGGGGGACCGCGCAAAGCCGATATTATCGCCTCGGGATATGTATTCGAAACCGAGTGTGAAGATGGAGCTTACATTGCCTTCGACGACCGCTTGGCACCGCGAGGCTATGCCTATCTCTTGGTCCATCAAGGCCGCGGGACTATCGCAGCGTGTCTTTTTAGCGGCTTCAAACGGCAACAGGAATTTGTCGAGCGAACCTGTGATTTCTTCCGGGAGAAAGTCGGGCTCGTGATGCGTAACGAACAAGCCTTCGGCGGTTATGGAAATCTGCGACTCCCAAGAAGCGCAGTCCAGGGGCGCCATCCGGTTGCGGGCGAGCATGCTGGTTTCCAGGATGCCCTTGCGGGGTTTGGTTTACGCTATTCAATCACTTCGGGCGCGCTCGCTGCACAAAGCATCCTCGAAAATCGAAGCTATGAGCAATTGTGGCGCCGTTTGCTTTTACCGAGAATGAAGGCGGGCATCGTCAATCGTTTTGTCTTCAACAGTATCGGAACGACAGGACGCCATTGGGTGACAGCGAAACTGATGCAAGCCAATACGGGAGAGAGGCTGCACAAGCTGTATGCGGCATCATCTCTCCACGCTATGCTCTTCCCCGCTGCAGAACGTCGCCTGCGCAGGGGCTTACATGACCCAAGTTGCGACCATCAGGACTGCACATGCGTGTGGTGCGAACATGGAACGGCGTTCTGACGATGCAGGTGACCGATCCAGTATGCCAGCGTAGCATTCCGCTAGAGACCGTCGAGGCCCACCGCGAATTTTTGGGATGGTCTTATTTCTTCTGCTCGGCTCAGTGCGTGCGGCGCTTCGATCAGCGCCCCGAGAAATACATTGATCGGCAGCAAGGCGGGCCGCCGGCGCACATTGCGCAGCCCTGACAGGGCAGAGCCTCTTCGCTTGGAGGCGAATGCGCATCGACCCTTGCGCGCAGTCTGGTGAGCAAGATGCCCCGCCGGGCCAGAGCCTCCACCGATCGATAATCCCGGTTCGATCTTGGAACGCGAGACCGCACGCGAACCAATGGTGCGGGTGTAATTGATCAGTGCCGCTCGCGTCCAAGTATATGTCGGCCTTCCCCGATCGGTCGGCTTTCGAGAAGAAGTCTCGCTGCCCTGCATAAGGCTGGTGAGACCATGCCGGTGCTTCCTGCGTCTGATGGCCGATGTGCCATAAAATCCATTCGCGGGGGGCACCAGGCATGATTGCCTGGGCGAAACGATGATGCCGGAGCGTACTGCCATGTCGACGAATACCCGATCACGTGCCAGCACGGTGCTGAGGTCGCCGGTTGGAGACGAACGCACCCGCTTTCCCAGCCAAGCGCCGCAAATTCTTGCTTGTCTGGACGAAGACATGAACCGCCTCGAAGTGACACGGCACGCGCGCGCAATCGCGAAAGCTCTCGGCCTGCAGCTTGGCTTTGCCCAGATCGTTGAAACGGCCCCGCATGGGGTTCTTCCTGCCGACCCGATCGAGTGGAACCTGCGCTTCACCGAATGCCGCGACGGCATAGGCGAGCTTATTGGGGAGGCAAGCGAGACGGTCTCGGATGTGCTGCCCGTTGTTCTCCCGGGGACCGCCCATGAACGGCTGATAGACTGGGCGGAGGGTCATCGCGGGTCGGTCCTCGTCCTCGCGCGGCATAGCGGGCGAGGTCCACATTCAGGCCTGGGCACCACCGCCGACCGGCTGCTGAAAAGCGGCGCAGCATCCATGCTTCTACTTCCTTCAGGACGCGAAAGGAAATGTTCGGCCGAGTACCGCAAACTTCTGGTGCCGCTTGACGGATCGCCCAATTCCGAGAGCGTGCTGCCGGTTGTCACAAGGCTTGCCCAGTCGCTAGAAGCGCAAGTGATCCTGGCGCACATTGTTTCTTCAACCGCCGAATTGCCCTCACTCGAAACACAGGCCGGTTCCGATAGGAGCAATACCTCCGCGCGCGCCCGCAACTATCTCGAAACATGGAAGTTGAGGCTCCTGCGGCAAGGCATCGACGCTACCGTGTATTTCGGAACCGACAGCGAAACGTGCGAGCGGCTCAATCTGATCGCATCCCGCCTCGAAATCGACCTTGTTGTGGTCGCTTCCCATGGCCAGACCAACCTTGCCAGCGCGCCCTACGGAAGTGTCGCCGGCGCTCTGGCGAAAAGTGCGCCCTGCCCGACATTCATCGTCCAACCGGACCTTCGGATTCCATTGGCCAAACCGGGCCGCTCTGGCTTCATGTTCGAGGCCCTCGCTGCGGAAACTGAATTCGCCAGCTGATGTCGGACATTAATAGCGATTTCTCGGCGCTCGATCATGCTGCAATCCAGTTTGCCGAGGAGGACCGGATATCCCCGCAAGCAGCGCAAGAGATTCCCGCTCGCACAGGAACCGATGCCATCCTCGAGTGGCTGCGTGCGGCTTGCCTGGCATGCGCCAAGGCTGGGGCCGAAGCCAGCAAGGCGGCGGAATGGTTGCTCGACAATGACTATGTGGTCCACCGCGCGCTGAGGCAGATCAAACAGGATCTGCCAACCGGCTTCTATAGCAAACTGCCAGCCCTCGAGGGTGAAGAAACCATTGGCTTCCCGCGTGCCTTCGTGCTCGCGCACCGTTTTCTCGAACTGAGCCGAATGCAGGTTTCGGCATCGGCCCTGAGCCGGTTCCTGATCGCTTATCAGCGCACGGCGCCGCTCCGCATCGGAGAACTCTGGGCGTTCCCGGCCATGCTTCGCATCGCTTGCGTCGAGATCCTCGTGGAAACCTTGTCGACCCTGCTGTGCGATCAGCTCGACGTGCCCGTCGCGACCACCTCATGGGCAGGCGAGGCGCATGCACTGGAAGCAAATGAACGGGTCGCACGCGCGATCGCCAATCTCAGTACCCTTGATGCCATCTCGTGGGAGGATTTGTTCGACGACGTAAGTCCGGTAGAACAGATCTTGCGAAACGACCCATCCGGATATTACGGGCAGATGGATTTCGATAGCCGCGATCGCTATCGCCGCGCGGTTGAAGAACTGGCGGAATATGGCGATTTATCCGAGACCGATGTCGCACTCGAGGCGATCCAAGCAAGCCGCGCCGCTTTGCCTGACGACCGATCTCATCACGTCGGATTCTGGCTCAGCGGTGATGGACGCAGGGCATTCCGGCAACAGACAGGAGCGGTATTCCCGGCTCGGGTTCGGCTTCTGGACTATGCCTTGCGCCATCCTTGCCCGGTCTACTTCGTTTCGCTCATCGGGCTCCTTGTCTGGGCCCTATTGCTGCCAGCGATATATCTCGACGCCGCTGACGCAGGCGCGACGGGATGGTTCGCCGGCTTGTCCTTGTCGCTCATTCCCGCCTCGGTTGTCGCGATCACTTTCTTGCATTGGTCGATCACGCGTCTCTTGCCACCGCGAGTTCTTTTCAAACTCGACTTTGGTGACGGGCTGCCGGAGGACTGCGCTACGCTGATTGCGGTCCCGGTCGTGATCGCCCGCGAGGACGAAGTGCCTTTCCTGATCGAAAAGCTGGAGAACCACTGGCTTTCGAACGGCGATCCGATGGTGGACGTAGTGCTCCTGGCCGATCTCGCCGACGCGGCGAGCGAAAGCACTGCCGGGGACAAGCAAATCGAGCAGGCACTAGAAAGGGAGATTCTCGCGCTCAACACTCGCTATCGCAGCGAGGGAAGCGAGCCGTTTCACCTGCTGATGCGCCCTCGACAATATTGTGAAGCACAAGGGTGCTGGCTCGCATGGGAGCGCAAGCGCGGAAAGCTTGAACAGCTCAATCACATGCTCATCGAAGGCGATGGTGGAGCATTCCATCGACATGTCGGCTCGCGCGAAATACCCCGCAATATTCGCTTCGTCGTCACTCTCGATGCGGACACCACCTTGCCTACAGGCACTGTGCGAAAGCTCGTCGGCACGCTTGCCCATCCACTAAACCAGGCCAAGTCCGATCCGGACACTGGAACGTTGCTTGGAGGCTATACGATCATCCAGCCTCGGGTGGAGATTTCGCCCCAGAGTGGATCGCGAACGCTGTTCGCACGGCTCTTTGCCGGCGATACGTCAATCGACATCTACAGCCGGGCTGTCTCGAACGTCTATCAGGACCTGTTTGGCGCGGGAATTTTTGTCGGTAAGGGCATTTACGACCTTCATGCTTTCCACCGCAGCGTTGCCGGGCGCGTGCCCGAAAATTCCATTCTCAGCCATGACCTCTTCGAAGGTGTCCATGGCCGGGTTGGTCTGGCCAGCGATATCGTCCTGTTCGAAGGCTTTCCCGGAAACTACCTCGAATATGCGCGGCGCGCGCACCGCTGGATCCGCGGGGACTGGCAGCTCCTGCCATGGCTGGCAGGCAAGGTGAGGCGATCAGATGGCACAAGATCCCCAAATCCGATCGCCGCCATCGACCGATGGAAAATTATTGACAATCTGAGGCGTAGCCTGGTTGCCCCGGCAACGATCTTACTGGTGGTCTCGGGTTGGTTTATTTTGCCGGGGCAAGCATGGTTCTGGAGTCTGCTCGCCTTCTTCATGCCAGCAGGTCAAGTATTCACCGATCTGGTGACCGGATTGGCGACAGGACGGCGGCGTGGGACATCGCGTAGCCTGTGGCCGCAATTGCGCGATCAGGCCGGCCGCTGGTTTCTGGCCTTCGTCTATCTGCTCGATGACGCCATATTGTCGGTTCGTGCGATCGCGGTCACGCTCTGGAGGCTTTTTGCAAGCCGGCGCAACCTCCTCGAATGGACAAGCGCCGCGCACTCCGCCACCGACCTCCGCTCGAACCGAGCGCGAGGTGTCATATGGCGCAAGATGTGGTTGGGACCGACTATTTCGGTCGCTCTCGCGGCGCTTCTTGCCGCCATCAAACCTGACGCTTTGGCCGCATCCCTTCCGCTGCTCATTCTTTGGATCGCCGCGCCGGAAATCACTTGGGCGATGGCCCGCGAACGCCGCGAAGATGCGGAACCGCTTGCCGAGGATGACCGGCGCTTCCTGCGGGGCCTGGCGAGGCGGACCTGGCTCTTCTTCGAGACCTTCGCTGGCCCGGAAGACAATTGGCTCCCCCCGGACAACTACCAGGGCGCTCCGCATGCAGAAATCGCGCAGCGCACCTCACCGACGAATATCGGCATGTTGATGCTATCGACAGCCGCAGCCTGGGACCTCGGTTACATCGGCCGTGCGGAACTCGCGGCGCGGACGGCGAACCTTTTCGCCACGCTCAATCGCTTGGAACGATATCGAGGACATTTCTACAATTGGTACGACACAAGAACGCTCACGTCGCTGGAACCTCGATATGTCTCGACGGTGGACAGCGGCAATCTCGCGGCGGCCCTGCTCGCCTACGCTGCTTCCTTGCGTGAGGCGCGGCGTGCGGAAGGTATGGAGGAGCAACGCTGGCGCGGCCTGATCGATGTGATCGATCTGATCGAACAAGTCGCGCAAAACTCTGAGGATGCAGCGCTGCCTCGTTGGATCACCCAGCTAAGGTCGCGCCTGGAGAGTGTCGAGGAAGACCGTGCCCACTGGATGGCCGGCCTGCAGGATATCTGCGAGGTATTGATCCCGGAGATGGAGGCAGCGCTTGGTCTGGGCGAGCAGTCCGAAAAGGCAGCGCCGAACCATCTGGTCGACATCGAGGTGCTCGTCGATCGGTTGCAGTACCAGATACGTTCGATGTGCCGGGACCTGGGGAACGGCGGTATCCCGGCTGACCAACTGTCCAGCCTCGCAGACCAGGCAATCGAGATGGCCTATTCAATGGAGTTTGCGCCGCTCTATGACGAGCACCGGCGCCTCCTGCGCATTGGCATCAATGTCAGTCTGGGACGTCCCGATACACATTATTATGACCTCCTCGCTTCCGAGGCACGGCTAGCGAGCTTTTTCGCCATCGCAAAAGGCGATGTTCCGCCAGAACACTGGTTCCATCTGGGCCGCCCGTTACGGCGCGTCGAGGGTGGAGCGATGCTGATCTCCTGGAACGGCTCGATGTTCGAATATCTTATGCCGCGCCTGCTGCTCAAGCCGGACACCGGCACGCTGCTGGGCGAGAGCGAGCGGATGGTGGTCGACGTCCAGGAGCGCTACGGGCAAGCCCAGAGCGTTCCCTGGGGTATCTCGGAATCGGCATATTCCGCTCGCGATCCTGAACACCGTTACAGGTATCAAGGGTTCGGCGTTCCCGAACTTGGCTTGAAACGGGGCCTCTCGCGGGACATGGTTGTCGCGCCTTACGCAACTGCGCTTGCACTGGCAGTTGCACCAAAGAAGGCAGTAGCGAACCTCAGGCTGCTGACACGATCGGGCGGCAGCGGTCGATATGGCCTGGTCGAAGCGCTCGACTTCACGCCTGAGCGCTCCCCGGGCAGCGGTCCCCGGACCGTTAATGCTTATATGGCACACCACCAAGGCATGCTCCTGTCGGCGATCGTCAATGCGCTGTTCTCAGACCGGTTCGCTAGCCGTTTCGCCGAAGATCCACGAATGCGGCCCACGATGTTGTTGTTGAGCGAACGGGTGCCACGCGAGATTCCACCAGAAATTGACAGGCTTGCCGACCGCACGATTTCCATGGTTCGGGGAACGCCCGTCACTCTGCCTGCGTCATGGCAACCCAGGCGCGAAGCATCCGTGCCGCAAATGCTCCTGCTTGGAAACGGGCCTTTATCGACGTGGCTCTCTGATAGCGGTAGCGGCGGACTGCGCTGGCATCACCGGGCGCTGACACGCTTCGTGCCGGACGCCACTCACGATGCGGACGGTTATTGGATATATATCGCCGATGAAGACACCGGACGGCTATGGTCGGCGACGCTCGAACCAACCGGGTCCGAAGCGGAAGAGTACGAGGTCACATGCCATGCGCACCAGGCAGTAATTCGCCGGCGCGATCAAGGCGTTGTATCGCGTCTCGAGATTGGCGTTCTTGCCGGAAGCGACATCGAGGTGCGGCGCTTGCGGCTCATCAACGAGAGTTCCCGTCACCGCAAGCTTCGCGTGACGACCTATGCCGAGATCGTGCTCGGCGAGCCGCTCGAGGACGAGCGGCACCCGGCATTCAGCAAACTGTTTATCAAGAGCGAGCATGTCCCATCGCTTGGTGGTCTGCTGTTCGAGCGCCGCGCGCGCGCGCCACAGGATACGCCGCCGGTGCTCCTTCATTTTGCGGTCGATGGCGGGGGACCGGTTCGCAATGCCCGCTTCGAAACCGACCGGCGCGCCTTCATCAGGCGTCATGAAAGCCTGCGCTCCCCAACAGGAGCGACCGAAGCCGTGCAGAACACCCAAGGGTGGACCCTGGACCCGGTCATGGCTCTTCAACACCTCATCGACCTGGAGCCGTTCGAGACCAGGGAAATCTGTTTCCTGACAGTCGCAGCCGCGTCGCGCGAAACCGCCGTCGAGCTGGCCGAGCGTCATTCGTCTCTCGATTCGATCGAATGGGCGCTCCACGATACGGCAACCGAAAATGCACGCGCCCTGGCTCACATGAACATCGAAGCCGAACACCTGCCCGTCGTGCAGCAGCTCGCTTCGGCTCTGATCTATCCGCAGAACGCCCCATCCAGCGCGCGGACGATCAAGAACGAGAACAGTCTCGGACAAGCGGATTTGTGGGGGATGGGCGTGTCCGGCGATTACCCCATCCTTCTGCTGCGGTCTGCCGGTGAGACCACGACCCTGCTGCCCGTCCTCCTCGCCGCCCATCGATTGTGGCGGCGGCACGGACTAGAGGTGGATCTGGTGATCCTCCAGCTTGCCGGCTCAGCTTACATCGAACCGGTGCTCGACCAGCTCAGGGAGGCGCTGCAACGCGCGCAGATGGCGGAGCTGCTTGGGCGCAAGGGCGGCGTGCATATCGTTTTCGCGGACCAGGTCGGCGCGGATCGGGTGCGCCTTCTGGAAAGCACGGCGCGTGTCTCGCTCGACGACGCGCGGGGGAGTTTGCAGGAACAGCTGGAAGAAGCGCACGCTGTGCCAAACCGCTTGCCTCTGTTTTCTGCAACAAGGGCTGCGCAGCATCCCTCGATGACATCGCTCGAACGTTCAGCGAACCTTCTCTACGACAATGGTCTGGGTGGTTTCACGGCGGATGGCCGCGAATATGTCATCTTCGTCGAACCCGGGCAGGCAACGCCTGCTCCGTGGTGCAACATCCTGGCCAACCGTGACTTCGGCGCGCTCGTAAGCGAAGCCGGCGGGGGGTACACTTGGGCAATAAACAGCGGCGAGAACCGCCTCACAACATGGTCGAACGACCCGGTCACGGACCGTCCCTCCGAAACACTCTACCTGCGTGATGAGGAAACTGGCGAGGTATGGACCATAACGCCTGCTCCTGTTGGCGATGCCGCTGCCTGCGAAGTCAGGCATGGCGCGGGTTACACCAAATGGTCAAAACGGTTCGCCGGCTTGGACCATCAGCTCACAATGTTCGTACCGCTTGATGCATCGGTGAAGATCGTTCGGCTGCGGATCCGCAACTGCGAAGACCGGCACCGGCGCGTAACCGCAACCTATTATGCCGAGTGGCTGCTCGGCTCTCTTCCCAGTATCGCACGCCCGCACATAGTCTGCGACTTTGACACCGAGACGCAGACCATCACGGCAACGAACCGCTGGAACAGCGATTTTGCCGGACAGGTGGCGTTTCTCACGGCAAACCGCCCACCGCACGGCTTCACGACCGACCGCGGCGAATTCATCGGCAGGGGTGGGGACCCGGCGGATCCCGCGGCGCTTCGGCGATGGGGTCTAACCAACAGCGTATGCGCGGGCGGCGATACATGCGGAGCCTATCAGATACACCTCGATCTTGGCCCGGGCGAGGAAGAAGAAATCCTGTTCGTGCTCGGCCAAGGGCTAGGCCACCATGCGGCCATGGAACTCGCCCAGCGCTGGCGTGAGCCAGACGAGGCAGAGACGGCAATGACAGCGCTGGAGAATTTCTGGGATGAGACACTCGGCGCCCTTCAGGTCTCAACCCCGGACCCTGCTTTCGACGTCATGGTCAACCGCTGGCTGCTCTACCAGACGCTGTCGTCCCGTGTTCTCGCGCGCACGGGATTCTATCAGTCGAGCGGGGCCTTCGGCTTTCGCGATCAATTGCAGGACGTTCTTGCGCTTCTCCACACGGCGCCGGCGCTCGCTCGCGCGCACATCCTCGAAAGCGCGCAGCATCAATTCGTAGAGGGCGATGTTCTGCACTGGTGGCACCCCCCTGCTGATCGCGGCGTGCGAACGCGTTTTTCCGACGATTTGCTCTGGTTGCCTTATGTTGTCGGCATCTATGTCACGACGACCGGTGACCTTGATATCCTCGACGAGGAAGTCGCGTTCCTCGATGCCGATGAACTCGCCCCCGACGAAGCCAATCGATATGCGCAATTCGATGCGACCGAGTGGCGCGGCTCGCTGTTCGAGCACTGCGAGCGCGCACTGCACCGCGCTCTGGCAGTCGGGGCCCATGGACTGCCGCTGATCGGCGCCGGGGACTGGAATGATGGAATGGACCGCCTCGGCGCGAAGGGCCATGGCGAAAGCGTCTGGTTGGCATGGTTTATCACGGTCACAGCGCAAGGCTTCGCCGACATCTGCCGCCGGACCGGTCGGATGCACGAGGCGAAAGAATGGGAAGAACGGGCATCCGAGATAAGGCAGCGCGCGGAAGAGAGAGCCTGGGATGGCTCATGGTACTTGCGGGCCTTCGATGATGACGGGCGGCCCATCGGCTCGGCAAGAAACGACGATTGCCGGATCGATTCGATCGCGCAGTCATGGGCGGCCTTCGCCTCGGCTGATCAAGAGCGCGTGAGCAAGGCCCTCCAGTCCGCATGGGACCTGCTTGTTTCGCAGGAGGACCAGTTGGCAAAGCTGCTCTGGCCCGCGTTTGACGAAGGCCTGATCGATCCCGGTTACATAAAGGCCTACCCTCCCGGGATACGCGAAAATGGGGGGCAGTATTCGCATGCGACCGCGTGGCTGGGCATGGCCTTTGCGCAGGCGAAGGAGCCCGAGAAAGCCTACGCCCTCTTAAACATGATAAACCCTGTCGGTCGCTCCGACGATCACGCGAAGGCTGAGCATTATCGCCTGGAGCCCTACGCCGTCGCCGGAGACATTTCTGCGGGTGAGCAGCATGCGGGCAGAGGGGGCTGGAGCTGGTATACCGGGGCCGCAGGCTGGGCATGGCAGCTCGCCACGAGAAGCATCTTGGGGTTGCAACAGACCGATGGCCGGCTTGTCGTCAACCCCTGTATCCCGCCCACCTGGGGCGGCTTCAGCGCGACACTGCGGGTTGGCGGCGGGTTGGTGTCAGTGAAAGTCGAAGATCCGCAAGGGCTTGGCTGCGCCGACGTCGAACTCACCGTTGATGGCAAAACTCATGCCGGGAATGCGATTGTACTCCCGAAGAATGGCGAAACAGTCGAGCTTCGGGTCCGCATTGTTGGACGCAATGTACAACACCCCTCCCCTGCCTGAGAATTCCGCCCGGAGCTATTCAAACGCTCCTCCCAGCGCGTGAAAATCTTGGCGGGGTGTTTGGCAAAGATGCGCGACGCGAAGTCTGCCGTGCAAAGCAAAGTTGATCCTATAATAGCGGGCTAAAGAGCCGTGCTGCATTTTCCGCAGCGCGGGCAAGCGCAGGTCTGGCATTCCATTCGGCGCGAACCAAGCGCTCACTCCCCGCAATGTTGCGCGCCTCCTCTTCGCGCAGGCGCGCGGTTGTGTCCTGATCATAGATGAGGAGGCCGGCTTCTCCGTTCAACTCCAGCGAGCGCAAATCGATGTTCATCGAACCGACAAGGACGAGGTCATCGTCAACGCTGACATGCTTGGCATGCAAGAATCCGCGATGATAGAGGTGTATGTCGATGCCCGCTTCCAGCATTCGATCGAAGAAAGAGCGCTGCGCCAGATCGACCAGACGATGGTCGCCCTTCTTCGGCAGAATCAAGCAGACCTCGACACCGCGGGCGGCGGCCCCTTCGAGCGCGAGCAGGAGCGCTTCGTCCGGCACGAAGTAGGGCGTCGTAATGACAAGCCGGTGTTCGACCGTATGCACCAGCGCATCGAGCAGCAGCCGCATGACAGAGCGCCGATATTCGGGTCCGCCAGCCACCAATTGTGCGTGCGCCGCCCCTGCGGACCGTTCATGCGGAAAGAGCGCCCCGTCACTCAACAGATCGCCGGATTCCAAAAACCAGTCATTGGCAAAGAGCGCCTGCACCTGGAGCACGACGGGTCCGTTGACCCTCACCACGAATTCCTTGCTGCGCTGACCTCCCGGTAGCTCGGCGCTGATGACGTTCTGCGAGCCAATATATCCGAGCCGTCCGTCGATCACAGCGAGCTTGCGATGATTGCGCAGATCGGGCCGCAGGGCCTCCATGTTAGTAAGCGATACGGGCAGCGCGCGGCGCACCGTTATCCCGCAGCTCCTGAGTTTTCGAATGATCCGGCGGCACCACCAATAGGAACCGAGCGCATCGATCAGAACGCGGCATTCAACCCCGCGGCTTGCGGCAGCCACGAGCGCCGCGATGATCTGGTTGCCCACAGCATCGTCGGAGAAGATGTAGGTCGTGAGATGAACATGGTGCCGGGCAGTACCAATGTCGGCCACGAGACGGTCGATCACTTCCTGATAATCCGCTAGCGCTTCGATGTTGTTTCCACCCACCGCAGGGAACAAATTGACCCGCTCGATGAGCTGCGCTGCCCGAACAAGATGCGCGGGAAGCTGCGGCGGTGAGCAGTGCTGCGACATCAGGATCTGGCGGCGCGCAATCTTGAGCTGCCTGCGCGCTTCAGCAAAACGCGCACGCCTGCGCGCCGTTGCCAGCGGACGGAACGCCCAGAGAACAACGAGAATGGCTGGAATGGGGAAGACGAGAACCAGCGCCAGCCAACCCTGTGCGCCAACCGCTGGTCGGCTGAAAATGATCACCGCGAAGATAGCAAACCGCGCGAGCCAATCCAGCGTGAGTAACAGCACGAGCGTATCAGACACCGGTCTTGCTCCCGCTTGTCGGAAGGCAATGGCGGCACGCCGTAGGAGGGGGGAGGATCACGGCGTGCCGCACTGCCGAGGCGCGGGGTTGGAGGCATCGCCGCGGCAACGAGCTTGGCGGGTTCGGGCTTTTACGCAGCCAAATGGTCCCGCCAATTTGACCCTTAGAGCTCGCATGCACGTACATAGACGCGGCAGCGCGCCTGCTATTACAGCGCAGACCTCGTTTCGGTCTCACTGAATAGGCATGACAAAGTCTCTGCCCGCCCACACGAGCGCGTCGGCTCCTCAAGCTTGCAAAGCAATAGGAGTGTCGGCCAGAGCATCGCGAAATGCGCCGCGCGCACGGTGGAGCCTTACGGCGAGATTGTTGGGCGAAATGTGGAGGCGCGAAGCGATGGCCGAAGGCTCTTCCCGTCCCAGGTCCATTTGCCGGATGATTTGCGTATAGGCTGGCCGAAGCGTCGCCAATACCTCCTCGACCACCTCGCTTTCATCGACCGATAAACTTTCTCCCAAGATTTCTTCCAAGGGTGAACCGCCGGGTTCGAGCGGGGTCGTTTTGGCGTTGAGCCGCGCCGAGGCCCGGTAATGGTCGAGCAGCGTCGTTTCGAAGAGACGCCGCAGCCATCCGTGGACGGCCTTTTCATCGCGCAGCTGGTGCGCGCGCTCAAGCGCTTTGACGCAGAAGGACTGAAGGACATCATCCGCCGCGACACGGTTGCGCAGACGCTTGAGCGCAACACGGCGGAAGATGACATAATCATCAACAAGAACCCGCTCAATAATCTCTCTGTTCGTCTCTTGTGGGCTCGAAGGTTCGGAACGCTCCTGCTCTTCGGCAACAATATCCTCTGATTGTGCGGCGTAAGATAATAGCATGAGTTCTTCCCCACCGAAGTTCCACCTACTTGGAATACGCAGGGAGAGGCCCCGCCCCTCAGATTTCTTTGGTGTTTCGGCGGATGATGAGAGGCTCTGGCCGGGAAACAACGCGCTGATGCGCTTCGTCCTGTAAGCCGAGCTGCGGCGACCCGTCTCTTGAATGAGCCCGTTTAGAAATCCTCTGCACAGAGACGAGAAAGCCCGATGAGCCGCCTGATCACCACTATGCGAAGTCTCGCCTTTGCAGTGTCGGCGGCGGTGTGGACTCTCCTTTTTGCGCCCTTGATCCCGCTCTTGGTTCTGTTGGGTCATCCGCCACGTATCATTCGGTCGCTCACCCGGATTTGGGCGCGCGGCCTTCTCTATCTCCTCGCTGCGCTGGCCGGAATCCGCTATACGCAAAGGGGACGCGTTAACCTGCCCGAGGATCCCGTCCTCATCATCGCCAACCATCAATCGGCGTGGGAAACGTTTGCCGCACTCGTTCTCTTCCCTGACGTGGCGATTGTCACCAAGCGCGAGCTTCTGGCGCTGCCGGTGATAGGATGGTTCCTTAAGCACTCTCCCATGGTCCCGGTCGATCGCGCTCAATCCGCGCGCGCGCTGCGTGAAATGCTTGCGGCCTGCCGCGCGCAAGTAGCGGCGGGTCGCTCGGTGCTCATTTTTCCCGAAGGCACACGCAAGCAGCCGGGAAGCCCGATCGAATTCAAGCGCGGAGTGGAACTGCTCTATCGAAATCTGGCGATACCCGCAGTAATCGTTGCCCACGATGCCGGCCGGCTCTGGCGGCAGGGCATGCGGCTGCATCCTGGATCGATTACCGTTTCGATACTCCCGCCGATCCCGCCTGCGACCGATCACCGTGTTCTTGTCGAGCAGGCACAGCAGTCCCTCACGGCCGAAGTCGCCAATCTGAACGAGGCCTAGACTGACCGCCGAAAGGGCCCGGATCCCTATGAGGATGAGGAGGCCTGCGCTCCCATGAACATGATCTTGCATCTCATTGCGAGAGGCAACACCCATTTGTTCTGAACTTCGCCGTCGGCGACGTTCTCGTAATCACCAAGCGCGCCACGCGTCTGTTTATCCGAATGAGGTGCCGCCCGGGCAGGCCAGCGCGCACCAGGAGCCGGTCTGGACGGACAATCAAAACCGGGAGTCTTGCAATAAGGAGCAGTGTGTGTGGCGAAACCGCCAACGAACAAGAGGATATTGGAGCAGCAGTTTTCTCGCCGGGCCACTATGTTGGGCGCGGTGCAGCTCGGTCTCGGCGGTGTGTTGGCAGGCCGGCTCGCCTGGCTTGCGATCGCCGAAAACCAAAAATGGCAACTGCTCTCCGAGAGCAATCGGCTTCAGCTGAGCCTGATCCCGCCGAGGCGCGGATTGCTGCTTGATCGCACGGGCGTCCCCCTCGCCAGCAACAAATCGGTCTTCATGATCGATCTCCTGCCCGATCGCCTCGAGGACGCCGATAAGGTCCTGAAGCAGCTTGCCGAGCTGCTCGATCTTAGCGCCGATGAGACGGACCGCCTCAAGACCGACCTCGAACAAGCATTGGATCACCAGCCCGTGCGGGTTGCGAGCGATGTCGAGTGGGACCAATATGCCGCCGTCAACGTACGCCTTCCCGACCTGCCCGGCGTATCCCCGATGAGAGGGTTTTCGCGGCACTATCCAGCAGGAGCCGCGACAGCTCATTTGCTCGGCTATGTCGGGGCCCCAAGCCGCGAGGAGTATGAAAAAACCGGCGATCCCTTGCTGATGGTTCCGGGCATGCAAGTCGGCAAGGATATGCTCGAGAAGACGCTCGACGAGCATTTGACGGGCAAGCCCGGCGCGCGCCGGGCCGAAGTGACAGCCACGGGCGAGGTCGTACGCGAGCTAGAGGTCCGATCCGACACTATAGGTAAAAGCGTACAATTGACCATTGATGGTGGGCTTCAAACCTATGCGTCGCGGCGACTGGGCACCCAGTCCGGCTCGGTCGTGGTGCTCGACGCCGTCACCGGCGGCGTTCTCGCTATGGCTTCGATGCCAGCCTACGATCCCAACAGTTTTTCGGATGGGATCAGCCAGTTCGAATGGGACATGCTGTCGCAAGACGAACGCGTTCCACTCAGAAACAAGACCCTCCAGGGACTTTATCCGCCCGGATCGACCATCAAGCCGATCACGGCCCTGGCTTTGCTGAATGAGAACATCGACCCAGACGAAACCGTCCTTTGTACCGGCCGGATCAACATTGCCGGCGGCACGTTCCATTGCTGGCGCCGTAGTGGCCACGGTGTAGTCGACATGAACCGGGCGATTGCAGAAAGCTGTGACATATATTTCTATGTCATGGGCATTCGGGTGGGCATTCAGCCAATTGCCGACATGGCCAGACGTTTTGGGCTTGGCGAGCGGTTTTCAGGCTTGCCGGTTCCCTATCAGTATTACGGCACTGTCCCCGATCCTGCCTGGAAGCGGCGACGATACAACGAGCCTTGGGAAACCTATGACACTGTCAATGCGACAATCGGGCAAGGCTATCTGCTCGCCAACCCGCTGCAGCTTGCGGTCATGACGGCGCGGCTTGCCGCCGGTGAGAAAACCCATCCCAAGCTACTTGCCGCAAAGGAGGCGCCTGCCGCACCACTCGAAATTGACCCCCGAATGCTTGCGATCGTCCGCCAGGGAATGGACGATGTTGTCAATGGCCGGGGCACCGCAACCCGCGCCCGCCTTCCCATTCCGAACATCAAGCTGGCGGGCAAGACGGGCACCGCGCAGGTTCGCCGCATCACGATGGCCGAACGTCGCCGCGGCGTCCGCTCCAATGCCTCTCTCCCCTGGAAGCTGCGCGATCATGGATTGTTCGTTGGTTATGCGCCGGTTCACCGGCCCCGCTATACGGTGGCGGTGGTAATCGAACATGGCGGAGGGTCTGGAGCGGCCTATCCCATCGCAAGCGATACGCTGCTCTATCTGTTTGACGAACGGCAAGCCATGAAACGCCTGGCATCGCTGGAGAATGGCTGGGGTGGCGGAATCGAGGAGCGAATGGCGCGCGAAGCGGCAGAATTCGCCGCCCGCACACCGAGCGACTGACCCCCTAAACAATGAGGTTCTTCGGCGAACCCATTGCAAAAGCTTCGATATTCTCAATTGTCGTCTCGATGATGCGCGCGACCGCCTCATGCGTGTTATAGGCGACATGCGGAGTCACGATGACGTTCGGAAAGCGCAGAAGCACATGATTGGCCACGAGGGCCTCCAAATTCTCCTTCTCCAGCGGCGGTCCGCGAAACACTTCTGCCTCTTCACGGACGAGCGGCTCCTGCGGGAGCACATCAAGGCCAGCGGCGCGGAGTTTCCCCTCCGCCAGCGCGCGCACCAGAGCGGGAACGCTGACGATGTTGCCGCGCGCCGTATTGATCAGGAGCGCGCCGGTCTTCATGGCAGCGAACTCGGCATCGGACAGGAGATCCTGGGTCTGAGGGGTTGCCGGCAGATGCAATGTGACGATGTCGGCTTGGGAAAGGAGTTCGGCGAAAGGCAAATAGGTAAAGCCGAGATTTGCTGCCGCAGAGCTATCCGGATCGACGTCGAACGCTACGACATTCATGCCAAACCCGCGCGCGATCTCGATCGCGCGGCGCCCGATGCGGCCGGTCCCGACGACGCCCAAGGTCTTCCCGCGTAGCTCGATACCGCGCAGATCATCCTGTGAAAAATTTCCGCGCCGTGTACGTTCGACCGCCGGAACGAGATATCGCGCGGCAGCCAGCATCAAGGCAAAACTGTGCTCCGCTACAGTAACATCACCATAGTCGGGAACGTTGGCGATCTCGATGTCTTCTGCGGCGCACCAGGCCAGATCGATGTGGTCGTGGCCGGTCGAGCGGGTGGCGATCAGCCGCAGCTCGGGGAAGTGGCGCAGGACTTCTGCATCGAGCCGTGAATTGATGAAAGTGCTGATCACTTCGGCATCGCTGTATTTTGCCGCGTTATCAGATGTCAGCCGTTCCTTGACACAAGTGAGCTCGTGATTGCCGGAGAGCGCACGGCATGCCCGCGCCTCCCATTCCTCGGCCTCGAAGATGACGACCTTCATGTCCGCGAGCCCTCAGCCGGTTGTGCTCGGCCTTTATCCGACATGGCCTCGGCTTGAGCGACCACCTTGACTGCGGCAACAAAACTGTCGGGGTTAAGCGAAATGGAGTCGATCCCGCAATCGACCAGGAAACCGGCAAACTCGGGATGGTCACTCGGTGCCTGGCCGCAAATTCCGATCTTTATCCCGGCCTGGTGCGCCTTGATAATGGCTTCGCCAATCGCCCGTTTTACCGCCTCGTTGCGTTCGTCGAACTGATCGGCGAGAAGCTCGGAATCGCGGTCGATCCCGAGCACGAGCTGGGTGAGATCGTTGGAACCGATCGAAAATCCGTCAAAGCGCTGTGCGAACTCCTCCGCGAGCAGCACGTTCGCCGGAATCTCGCACATCATATAGATCTGGAGACCGTTTCGGCCTCGTTCGAGACCGTTTTCCGCCATCACTTCGAGGACCCGATCGGCTTCGGCGAGCGTACGGCAGAATGGCACCATGATGATGACATTTTCAAAGCCGATCTCCTCGCGTACGCGCCGCAAAGCGCGGCATTCGAGCGCGAAACCCGCCTTGTAACCTGGGCTGTAATAGCGCGAAGCGCCGCGCCACCCGATCATCGGATTTTCCTCATCCGGTTCGAAGGCCTCTCCTCCGAGAAGGTGAGCATATTCGTTTGTCTTGAAGTCGCTGAGACGGACAATCACCGGCTGCGGATGAAAGGGGGCCGCGAGCTTGGCTATGCCGAGCGCGAGCGTGTCGACGAAATAGTCGGTAGGCTCGGCATATCCGTGCGTAAGCTCGGCGATCGCGCGCCTGGCATCCTCGCTCGTGACCTTCTCTGGGGCGACGAGCGCCATCGGGTGAACTTTGACCAGGTGGTTGATCACGAATTCCATCCGCGCGAGGCCTACACCCCGCGCGGGAAGGCGCCACCAGCGCATGGCGGCGGCCGGACTCGCGATATTGAGCATCACGTCGGTTTCGGTCTCGGGCAGATCTGCTAGGTCGAACTCGATGGTTTCGAACTCGAGCGTCCCTTCATAGACCGCGCCGCGGTCGCCTTCCGCACATGACAGGGTGATGGGTTGTCCGTCCTGCAGGGTGCGGGTCGCAGTCTGCGTGCCGACGATGGCCGGCACACCGAGCTCGCGGCTGACAATCGCTGCATGGCTGGTGGTTCCGCCATGATCAGTGATGATACCCGCCGCGCGCTTCATGATAGGCACCCAGTCCGGATCGGTCATGCCTGTCACAAGGATTGCGCCATCTCGAAAAGCCTCGATCTGCGATGCGTCACGGATCGCGCAAACCTCCCCGGTCGCGATCGCCTCGCCAACCGCAGCGCCCGAAAGCAGCGGTTCGGCGCGCTGTTTCAACCTGTAGGTCTTTAGGCTTCCCGCTGTCCTTCCCGACTGAACGGTTTCCGGCCGGGCTTGGACGATGAAGAGTTCACCGGTTGCACCATCTTTCGCCCACTCCATGTCCATCGCGCGTCCATAATGTTTTTCGATGGTCTTGGCGCAGCGCGCCAGCTCAAGTACCTCGTCATCGGACAGGACGAAGGTCTCGCGTTCGCGGCGCGTGGTTCTCTTAGTCAACGTCCTGACGCTGCCGCCGGTCGCATAGATCATCTTGCGCTCCTTAGCTCCAAGACTGCGCTCGATAAGCGGGGCCGTGTCGGCACGTTCGAGAAAGGGTTTGAAGACACGGTAGGTGTCAGGATCGACAGAGCCCTGGACGACAGTCTCCCCAAGCCCCCAGGCGGCACTTATCACGATCACGTCGGGGAAACCCGTTTCGGTATCGACTGAAAACATGACCCCCGATCCAGCGAGATCCGAGCGCACCATGCGCTGCACTCCGATCGACAGGGCAACATCCATATGGTCGAAGCCCTGTGCCTGACGGTAGCTGATCGCCCGGTCGGTAAAGAGCGATGCAAAGCAGCGCCGGCAGGCATCGAGAAGTGCGCGCTTGCCGGTGACATTGAGAAAGGTCTCTTGCTGCCCGGCGAAGCTCGCTTCGGGAAGATCCTCCGCTGTCGCGCTGCTGCGGACCGCGACGCTGACCGTTTCCTGTTCGCTGCGCGCAGACAAGGCATCATAGGCTTCACCGATGGCCGCCTCGATCTCCGGTGGAAACGCCCCTTCCAGAAACGCATGCCGGATTGCAGCACCAGTTTCTTGAAGCGAGGCGCGCCCGGCATCGAGCGCCTCGATCCAGCGCATCATTTCGGGCTCAATGCCGTTGGCGACGACATAATGGCGATAAGCCTGCGCCGTCGTGGCGAACCCTCCCGGCACCCTGATACCGCGATTCGACAGCGCGCCGACCATCTCGCCGAGCGAAGCATTCTTTCCGCCAACCATGGCGACGTCGCCGCGTCCAACATCCTCAAACCAGGCAATATAGGCATCGGGCATCGATTTCTCCGGGTCTTTAGCGAGCGGTGCTCAGCAGTGGTCGCATGTGGAAGTTGCCTCGATGGCGAGCTAAGTCCTACCCGCCACCGCTGAAGCATCGTCCATATGATGAGACGGTTTTCAGCCTGGCCGATTACAGGCTTTCTACCCCCGATCGCGAAAAAGCCAGCGCAGTCCGATGGGCGTGACAATCGTGGTGACGAGCGCCATCAGCACAAGAGCTGAGAAGAGATTGGCAACGACCGGGTCGGGATAATCGAAGAGCCCTGCTTCCAAGGCGATACTTACGATGATCAGTTCGACCGCCCCGCGGCCGCTCATGCCGAACCCGACCCCAAGCGCCTCCTTGCGGGTGAGACCAGAAAGCAGAGCAGGAAGCCCGGCGCCGATGATCTTGCCCATAAGTGCGGCTAGGATCAGCGCCAGCACGATGCCAGGAATAATGGCAAGGGCCGCGAAATCCACGCGAATACCGATCGAAAGGAAGAAAAGCGGGGCCAGCAAGCCCATCGTGAGATCGCTGACCGTTGCTTTCAGGCGCGCGAAAGAGGCTTGACCAAGGGTCTTGGCGTTGAACAGAAGGGCGGCGGCGAAGGCTCCGATGATGAAATCCATTCCGAGCACTTCGGCCAACCCTGCAAACCCCAACGCTGTCAGAATGAGCGCGGTAAATTCAGGGGCGGGAATCCGCAGCCGCGAGATCAGATTGGCGATCCTCGGCGCTCCGAAATAACCCGTGCCAGCGACAATGAGGAAGAACAGCGCGGCTTTGCCAAGCAGAGGCAACATCGCCCCAATCCCCGGAGCGGAACCTGCCGCAATTGCGCCTGTCAAAATTGCGAGGAGCACAAGTCCGATGATATCGTCGAGAATTGCAGCGGCGATCACCGTACGGCCGGTTGGGGTGTGGACCATGCCGAGATCCATGAACACGCCGATGGCGACCGGGACCGCAGAAATTGACAATGCAACGCCGACCAGCAGAGCCTGGACGAACTTCATCGGGTTGTCGGGAATCACCCACCACGCAAGGGCCAGGCCCAGGGCGAGTGGCAACAGCACGCCTCCGAGCGCCACAGCGGTCGAGCGGCCCGAATGTCTGAACAGCTCTCCGGGGGCAATTTCGAGGCCGGCAAGCAGCAGCAGGAAGAAAATTCCAAACTCGGCGGCAAGGTCGAGAAAGGCGCTGCGCGACAATTCGGCGAGAAACGGGGCGTTGAGGGAAGCCGCCAGAACCGCCAGTACTAGCCCGGCCCCGATCTCCCCCACCAGCGCGGGCTGGCCGAGGCGCGTTGCAATCTCGCCGAAGGATCTCGCCGTCAGCAGCAGGAGAATGAGATGCAGCACATGCTCGATCATCGTGCGAACCCGATTGCGGCAGCTGCGACGAGGCCAACGGCGGCAGTATAGGCGAGCATGGGTACGAGCGTGAACCGGATGATCTCTCCCTCGCGCCCGACACGGCCGACGACGGCTGCAGCTGCCACCACATTGACGACTGACACCATGTTCCCCGCGCTGGCGCCAAGGATCTGGGCGCCAAGGACGATTTCCGGTGGCAGCCCGGCCTGATCGGCGGCGGTGAACTGAAACAGGGCAAATGTCATGTTGCTGAAGGTCGCGCTTCCTGAGAGAAAACTGCCCAGCGCTCCGATGAATGGTGCAATCACCGGCCAATTCTGTCCGGCGGCATCGGCCGCAAGAACTGAAAGCGCCATTGGCATGCTCGGCAGACCGTTTGAATTGATTGCCGAATACACAAAGACGCGCACCATCGGGACCGCCGCCGCCAGCGTCACCGCGCTTGCGACCGTAATTTTCAAAGTGTCCCGGCCAGCGCAGCGTAGCCGCTCACTGTCGAGAGGCAAAAGGTAGACGGCCAAGAGACCCGCGATCAAGAACATCGAACCCGGCAAATATAGCGGCGCAATCGCAATGTTTATCTGTGTTCCCAAGACCGAATCCCAGGCAAACGAGACGTCCTGCAAGGCCTGTTTGACCGGCAACAGATCTGCGCGGCTCACGAGAAGGAGCGCGGCGAGAAAGAGATAGGGTGCCCAGGCTCGCTTCAGTGTAACGCTTGGCGTTCCTACGGCCATCGGTTCGCCCGGATCAGCCGCGCTTAAGCGGGGCACGAGGAAGCCGTGCCGGGCTGCTGGAACCACGAGCACGATGGCACAAAGCGCGCCGGCAAGCGCGGGAAGTTCCGGACCTAGCGTCGCGCTTACGATAAAGGCAGGTATCGTGTATGCCAGACCGGCAAACAGCGCGAACCGCCAATAGCCCAGCGCACTGGACCAGCTTCGTTCTTCGGAAAAGAACCGCGAGTAGAGAAGGATAAGTGCGAACGGAACGAGCGAGCCAGTAACCAGATCAATCGCGCCTGCCATCTGCGCCGAGTTTTCGATCAGATTATCGAGCCCGCCATTTGCGGCAGGTTGAGGAAGTCCTTCGCGTAGCCCGATGGCCACCGGCGTGCCGATCGCACCGAAGGCAACCGGGCTGCTATTGGCAATCAGTGCAAGCGACACGGCTGCCATGGGTGTGAAACGAAGCGCCACAAGCAGCGGAGCGGTAATGGCGGCCGGGGTGCCGAAACCGGCGACGCCTTCGAGGAAGGCACCGAAGGTCCAGCTGATGACGATGAGCTGGACCCGCGGTTCCGGCGATATGGCCGCGAATCCTTCGCGTATCCGGGCCATCGCCTCGCCTTCGGTGAGGAGTCTCAAGAGAAGTATCGCACCAAAGATGATCCACAAGACCGAGGCCGCGATCGCCAAACCCTCGATCGAAGCGGCCAGGATTGTGCGGGGCGCCATGTGCCACAGGAAATAGCCGGCAGCGACGGTTACGATATAGGCCAGTGCCATGGCCCGCGATGCGGGCATCCGCAGACCGACAAGGAAAAGCAGAACCGCGAGCAGGGGCGAAAGCGCTGCAAGAAATAGGCTGAATGTAATGTCGCCCTCCGCTCGGCCGTGCGCAGCGTCAGACTGCGTCTCGTCTATCGGACGGGAAAGAGGGCCGGCGATTACGGCGGAGATCGGCGCAGAGGCACCCTCGGCCCGCATCAACGCGGCTCGACCCTCCCCGTCCGGGGCCAAAGGAGTCAGGCGGGCTCAGCCATTCGGCAGCATGGCTTCTCGCGCCGCTTGCTCGGCAAAGCTCGCGATAAGCTCACAGCACCTTTCCGGCTCGCGCAGAAAGGGGTGATGATCGAGCCCCTCAAGGACACAAAGCTGCACATTCGAGTAAGCTTCTGCCAGCCCTCTTACCGGCGCAAGCGGTGCCATGATGTCATCGCTCCCATGAATACACAGCACGTGGTGAACGGGCTCTAGAATTCTCAGGTCGTCCGCTACGTCATGGCGATAGACAACATCCCATAGCGACGAGGTAGATGACCTCCACGTATGCTTGACAAGGTCTTCGACGACCTCGCGCGGAATATCTCGAATGAGATAGGGCAGGATTCTCCCTAACAGGCGGCGCGTGATGATGCAGGCTAGCATGGTCAGCAGGACGTTGGTGTATATGAGCCCTCCTTTAACCGGTCCCTGGCGCATATATGTATACGCCGCGTCCTGCGATCCGAAGTGAGGCAAGCTGATGAGGACGAGGCGCTCGACAGTCTCGGTATGTCTGGCCGCATAGGCTGCAGCAATCAAAGCGCCCAGCGAATGGCCGACGAGCGTTACCGGCCCGAGAGGGGCGAGAACGCGCTGCAGGGCATCGACATGCCGCTCGGCGCTATACTTTACCCAGGGCTTGGGCGATCGCCCGAAGCCCAAGAGGTCGACGAGCACAATTCTATGCTCTTGCGCAAGCTCGGTTACCCGCGTCTCCCAATATCGCGTGGTCCCACCCAACCCCGCAACGAACACCAGGGTCCGGGCACCGCTTCCAAATATCTTCACAAATAGCTCAGGGTCGCGATCGCGTCTTGAAGGGAGGATCAAATCTTGCACCATTTCTCTGATTTTTCGCGCGCCGCCTGCGAGGACAGACGCCTTGGCGGCGCCAAGGTTACACGGGCGGATCAGCCTGACGAGCGCCGACGAGACCAGATAGGCATACGAGCGGATCATGGTGGCGTAAGGCTGCGTAGCCTGCCGCGTCCTAACCAGGGAGACCGTAAAAACGACAAAGGATCCCCTCGTCATGATAGCCACCCTGACGCTCAACCCGACTATCGATGGCGCGGCGCAGGCCGAGGTGGTGAAGCCGATGCACAAGATCCGCACATTCGATGAGCATTATTACCCTGGCGGAGGCGGTCTCAACGTTGCGCGCGTCATCAATGAACTCGGCGGCCAGTCCTACGCGCTTTATCTTGCAGGTGGAGCAACAGGCGGCGTGCTGCAGGAGCTCGTCAAGCAAGCAAGTGTGCGTGCCGAACGCTTCTCGATCTCCGGCTCCACGCGGATCAGCCACGCGATCTACGAACGGTCCACCAATCTCGAATTTCGCTTCGTGCCGCAGGGTCCGGAAGTCTCCGAAAGCGACTGCGAAGTCGTCCTGCGAGCGCTGCAAACGCTCGATTGCAAATATCTCGTGGCAAGCGGGAGTCTTCCGCGCGGCCTGCGTAGCGATATCTACGCCGTCGTCGGTGCGATTTGCCAGCGCCGAGGTATCAAGCTGGTGCTGGACAGTTCTGGAGACGCTCTGCGGCATGGCATTGGCGGCGGCGTTCACCTGGCAAAGCCGAGCCTAGGCGAACTCGAAACGCTCGTCGGCCGAAGGCTGGCGACCGCGGCAGAGCAGGAAACGGCGGCCCAAGCCATCGTGCGCGACCATGGCCTCGACATGCTCGCTCTCACTCTGGGGCGCGATGGCGCCATGCTTGTCACGCCCGAGAGCACCGTGATGCACGCCGCACCGAAGATCAATGCACAAAGCGCCGTCGGTGCGGGAGACAGCTTCCTTGCCGCAATGACCGTTCGCCTTGCCGCCGGCGACGCGCCCGAGGCGGCCTTTCTTTACGGCATGGCCGCTGGCGCTGCCACGGCGCTTACACCAGGAACTTCGCTATGCAAGCGCAGCGATGTCGAGCGGCTCTATGCCGAACTCAGAGCGCGCAGCGAGGGTTAGGGTGGCAGGCATGCAACTGTAAGAGCCAGCGCTCATTACCGTCTTGATCCAGAAGCACTACGGTTCAGCCTAGAGGGAATTCGCTTTGGCAACACTCACTTTAGAAGTCGGAAATCTCTTTGAAGAACTCGATCACCTCGGCGTGGAGAAGCAGCTGCGGCATGAACCCGGCGTAAGCCGGGCCACTGCAAACCCGGCGGGGGGCAGCGTGACCGTGGAATACGACCCTGCCCAGACCGATGGGACGCGGCTTCAGAGCCTGATCAAAAGCTGCGGTTTCCGCTGCCGTGGCGGCATCATGCCAAAGCATGTCTGCAAACCGGCGGAAGCAAATCTTTCGGAAACCGGCAGGGGACCGGGGGGCCGTGCGGCCAGCATGGGAGAAAAGGCAGTTCACCGCGACCACCGCCAAGGCGGGGCGAAGGACGAAATGGCCCAGGAAATGGGGCATGGAAGCGGGATGGATATGCAGGAGATGGTGCGCGACATGCGCAACCGTTTCTGGATTGCCTTCATCTTCACGATCCCGATTTTCATCTACTCCCCGATGGGCGGCTTTTTCACTCCTCCAACCCCGCCCTTCGGATTGAAACTCGACCTGTGGCTGTTCGGCCTGGCGAGTGCAGCCGTGCTGTATCCGGTCTGGCCATTTGTGGTCGCTGCCTGGCGAGCGCTGCGCAACGGCATCCTCAATATGGCTGTGCTCGTCGTGCTTTCCGTTGGCACCGGCTATCTCTTCAGTGTCGGCTCGACGTTCTTCTTCCCAGGCGTGCAATTCTACGAGGCGGTCGCCATCCTGCTTGTGTTCATCCTTCTCGGACACTGGCTGGAAATGCGCGCGCGGGCAGGGGCTTCGGCGGCGATCCGGGCATTGCTCGATCTGGCACCGCCGATGGCAGTCGTGCTTCGCGATGGAAATGAGGTAGAAATCCCAACAGCCGATGTCCTTGAAGGCGACATTGTTCTTATCCGCCCGGGCAACAAGATTCCGGTCGACGGGGAGATTTTGGAAGGCAGCTCCCAGGTCGATGAATCGATGCTCACCGGCGAATCCATGCCCGTCGCGAAATCCCCCGGAGACGAAGTCATCGGGGCAACGATCAACAAGAGCGGCAGTTTCCGCTACCGGGCGACCAAGGTGGGCGCTGACACAGCGCTCGCGCAGATCGTCAAGCTTGTGCAGGAGGCACAGAACTCGAAGGCACCCGCGCAATTGCTCGCCGATAGGGCATCTCAGTGGTTGGTGCTGATCGCAATCATTATCGGCCTGGCAACTTTCGCCGTCTGGTTTTGGTGGATCGGTGAGACATTGCTGTTTGCCGTAACCCTGACAATCACGGTCTTCGTGATCGCCTGCCCCGATGCACTCGGACTGGCCACCCCGATGGCGGTGATGGTCGGCACTGGGCTCGGTGCAGGTCGCGGCATTCTTTTCAAGAACGCGTCGGCGCTGGAAGACGCCACAAAGCTCAATGTCGTTATCTTTGACAAGACCGGCACCCTGACGATGGGCGAACCGCGCGTCGTGGATATCGTGGCCGCCGAGGGCCGCGTGCCCGAGCAGGTGTTGATGCTGGCCGCTGCGGTCGAAAAGGGATCGGAGCATCCGCTCGCCCTTGCCATCCTTGACAAGGCCGAAGGACTGAAGATCCCCGAAGCGCGCGACTTTCTCAACCGCGACGGGAAAGGGGCGCAGGCGGAGGTCAACGGCGATACCGTTTTTCTCGGCAACCGCCGGCTGATGGACGAGGAAGCAATCTCACTGGGAGGGCTGGCTGACAAGGCCGAGGAGCTCAAGGGCGCGGGCCGCACGGTCGTCCATGTCGCTCACCAGGGGATTCTTGTAGGCCTGATCGCGATCGCCGATGCGCCGCGCCCGACGGCCAAGGCCGCGATTGCCCGGCTGCATGACAAGGGTGTCGAGGTCGCCATGCTGACCGGCGACAATGAGGGAACCGCGCGGCGCGTGGCCGAAGAACTGGGTATCGACATCGTGCTCGCCGATGTGCTTCCCGGCCAGAAGGCCGACAAGGTCAAGGAGCTTCAGGCCCAAGGCAAAAGGGTCGGAATGGTCGGGGATGGCATCAATGATGCGCCTGCCCTGACCCAGGCCGATGTGGGCTTTGCGATCGGGGCCGGTACCGATGTGGCCATGGAAAGCGCAGACGTCGTGCTGATGCGAAGTGATCCCTACGATGTTGTCGGCGCGGTGGAGCTGTCGCGTGCGACATTGCGAAAGATGCATCAGAACCTGTTCTGGGCGGTCGCCTACAACGTCATCGCCTTTCCCGCCGCCGCCGGTGTCTTCTATCCGTTCATTATCAGTCCCGCTGTCGCAGCAATCGCGATGTCCGGCAGTTCCGTCCTTGTCGCGGTCAATGCCCTGCTGCTCAAACGCACCCGCCTCGACAGCTATACGCCTGAAGACTCCGCCCAAGAGGCTCCCGCCCCGCTTGTTCCCGGTCAGGCACCTGGCTGAGTGTCAGGCCTTGATGCCGACGAAGCGTCCTTCACTGCAAGAGCGTCCGACGCCTCATTCGCTCGGCAGGGCACGGGCCAACAGCCGGTCGGTGTCAAGCGAAGCACTCGCAGCGCCATAAAGAAACGCACGGTTGTCGGGGTCGAGCCGCGTCGCGCAGAACCCGGCGAGAACGGCAGATGGTGCATCGCGAAGGCAGGCTGCTTCCAGCGCGAGCGCGACCGTCTCGGCGAAGGCGCGCGCTTCGGATTCCGCTGGAACACCATTGACACGAATGCCGTCGATGCGATCGATGGCCGCATCGAGCAGTGGATGCGCGCCCTGCGCCAGGCCAAGTTCCGCGCGCAGGGCTCCCCACGCCTCCGGTTCGCGCGTGAGCGCGCGGAGGGCATCGAGCGCGATCACGTTACCCGATCCCTCCCAGATCGCATTCAGAGGGCTCTGCCGAAAAAGGCGCGGCATGGGCCCCTCTTCCACGAAGCCGGCGCCGCCAAGACACTCAAGCGCTTCGTAGACGAAGCCGGGTTGACGTTTGCAGACCCAATATTTTGCGATCGGCGTCGCGAGGCGCGCAAAGGCCGCTTCGCGTTCGTTGCCGGCCTGCGCAGCGTCGAACGCCGAGGCGATGCGGATCATCAGCGCCGTCGCGGCCTCGACCTCGAGCGCGAGGTCGGCGAGAACACCGCGCATGGCGGGCTGGTCGACCAATTGGCGCTGGAAGGCCGTGCGGTGCCGCGTATGCCATGCGGCTTGCGTAAGAGCTGCACGCATTCCCGCGGCGGACCCTGCAATACAGTCAAGCCGTGTGCCCTGCACCATATCGATGATTGTCCGGATGCCTCTACCCTCCGCACCGACACGCTGGGCCCAGGCGCCGTGATATTCGATTTCAGACGAGGCGTTGGAGCGGTCGCCGAGCTTGTCCTTGAGCCGCATGATGTGAATGGCATTGCGGGTCCCGTCGGGGCGCCAGCGCGGCACGAGAAAGCAGGTCAGGCCGCCTTGTGCGTAGGCGAGCGTCAGAAAGGCGTCGGACATGGGGGCGGAACAGAACCATTTGTGGCCGATCAGCTCATATTCCCCTGTGCCGAGCGCATGCGCGCGTGTAGTATTCGCGCGAACGTCGCTACCGCCCTGCTTCTCGGTCATCGCCATGCCCATTGTCGCGCCAGTCTTCTCAGCAGCCGGGATAAACCGCGGGTCATACCGGCCGCTCGTGACGCGCGGCTCCCATTCCGCGGCTACGGCTGGTTCGGCGCGGAGCGCGGGAACGACCGCGTAAGTCATCGACATCGGGCAGACCGCGCCCGCGTCGGCCTGGGTCATGAGGTAGAGGAGCGAAGCGTGCAGCATATGACCCGCATGCTCGGTGTTCCAGGCCGCCCCCGACACACCGCCTTCAAGGCCGAGGCGCATGAGTTGGTGGTAGGCAGGATGAAACTCGACTTCGTCGATCCGGTGGCCGAAGCGGTCGAAGGTTTTCAGCTTTGGCGGATTTTCGTTGGCAAGGCGCCCCCATTCGAGCGCCTCGAAACTGCCGACGCGTTTGCCGAATACAGCAAGCTGGTCGCGGTGCGCAGCCGCCCCGTTTCGTTCGAGTGCGCTCTGCAAGGGAACGTCGAGCTCGAAGGCGTTGAAATCCACAAGGGGTGGAGGCTGATTGAGCACCTCGTGCGTGGCAAGCTGGTCTGGCAATGGGATTTTCGGCATATCCGAGTCTCGCCGAGACAGCGAAAAAGCGCAACTCCTAGCTGGGCAAGGTGCTTTATCTGCCCATTATTGACGGGACCGAATGATGCCATGCGATGAGAAAACCGGCAGCTGTGCTGCAGAACAGGCCGAAGGGAAGGCCGCCGACTGGGCCAATGCAGAGTGCATGTGCGTAACGCTCGACCGGCAGCGCCTGGCGGCTCTCCTCGACGTGGAACTCGGCGAGAGCGGAGCCGGTGACACCCTCCTTGCATCGCAATCGACCCTCTTTGCCGCTGCCCCGGTATTCATCGATCCAGCTACCCTTTCGGCCATGACGGAGGTTGTCGCGGCCATCGAGACCGTCGCCAAAACCCCCGCCTTCCGCTCGGTTGTCATGAGCTGGGCGCCTTCTTCAGCCGCGCGAGATTTCGGGCCCAAAGGGGCTCTTATGGGCTACGACTTCCATCTCACCGCCAACGGTCCGCGGCTCATCGAGATCAACACCAATGCCGGCGGCGCTTTTCTCAACGCCTTGCTTGCCGATGCGCAAACCCAATGCTGCAGGGAAACACGACCGGCTCTGGCCGCAGACATCTCACAGGACACGTTTCGGACAAGGATTGCCCGGATGTTCGAGGAGGAGTGGCATGCGCAGGATCGTGCCGGTGAGCTCGAATCCATCGCCATCGTCGATGATGATCCTGAAGGACAGCCGCTCTTTCCCGAATTTCTCGCAGGAAGGACCCTTTTGCAGGAGCACGGATATGAAGCGGTGGTCGCGGGGCCTGAGGATCTCGAGCTGTCCCCCGCCGGATTACTCTTCGAGGGAAGGAAAATCGATCTTGTTTATAATCGCCTGGTCGATTTCTCGCTCGATCGCCCGGAGAGCCGGACCCTTCGGGAAGCCTATATGACAGGGCGCGTCGTGCTCTCGCCAAATCCGCATATCCATGCGCTCTATGCCGATAAGCGGAACCTCTGCCTGCTTTCCGATCCGGATTGGCTGGCCTCGAGCGGGCTGAGCGAACGCAAGCAAAAAGTGATCCTCGCCGCGGTGCCGAAAACAACAATCGTCGATCGTGATAACGCCGAGACATTCTGGTCCGAACGGCGAGACTGGTTTTTCAAACCTGCCCGCGGATATGGCAGCAAGGCCGCCTATCGCGGAGCGAAGCTGACGAAGCGGGTCTGGTCCGAAATCGTCGAGGGCGGCTATGTCGCGCAGCGATTTACGCCCCCGAGCACGCGCAAGGTCCGCCTTGAGACGGATATCGTCGAGCTCAAAGTGGATGTCCGGCTTTATACCTATGCTGGAGAAATACTGTTGCGCGCAGCACGGCTCTACCAGGGCCAGGCGACAAATATGCGAACCCTGGGTGGCGGCTTTTCGCCGATCCTTCCGATGCCGGATGATTCTGCCTGCGGATTCCGATAAGCTCGGAAGGATAAACTGTAATTCCCGCCACGTGCTCCCGTCTGTTGGGGGTTACTAATCTATCCGATTGGCAGGGAAGAGGTCTGGTGAGCTACAAGCTAAGTTTTCTCGGAGCAGCGGGTACGGTCACCGGATCGAAGTATCTTCTTCAGACGCCTGATCACAGGATCCTCATCGATTGCGGGCTCTTTCAGGGTTTCAAACAGCTTCGTGAGCGCAACTGGAAGCCGTTTCCGGTCGATCCGGCGTCAATCGATGCGGTCCTTCTCACGCACGCCCACCTTGATCATTCGGGCTACGTTCCAGCTCTGATACGCGACGGGTTCAAGGGGCCCGTGCTGAGCACGCACGCAACGCTCAAATTGTGCGAATTGCTGCTTCCCGACAGCGGGTATCTGATGGAGGCCGATGCCCGCTATGCGAAAAGGAAAGGGTACAGCAAGCACAAGTCGCCTCGGCCCCTATACACCCAGGCCGATGCGAAAGCCGCGCTGAAGTCATTCAGGCCTGTGCCCTTCCAGGAGCCGGTCGAAGTTACGCGCGATTGCAAGGCGATCTTCCGGCCGATGGGCCATATTCTCGGCGCATCAAGTATCGAGCTGCAATGCGGCGATATGAAGATTGTCTTCTCGGGTGACATCGGCCGCTATGGCAGCGCGACGATGGTCGATCCTGTGGTAGTTCCCGAGGCTGATTACATCGTCACCGAGTCCACATACGGCAATCGCCATCATGGCGAGGCCGACCCTGAAAGTGTGCTCGAAGACGTAGTCGGAAGAACGGTCCGGCGCGGCGGGTCGGTCATCATTCCTTCCTTCGCGATCGGCCGCGCGCAGACGCTTCTCTACCATCTCGGTCAGTTGCGGCAGCGAGGCAGACTGCCGCAAATCCCGATCTATCTCGACAGCCCCATGGCGGTAAACGCCAGCTCGATTTTCTGTGACCATCTCGGCGAACACCGCCTGACCGAACAGCAATGCCGCGATGCATGCGGAATTGCCGAATATGTTCGCGAAGCCGAAGAGTCCAAGCAGCTCAATCGCAGCGCCATGCCGAAGATCATCATATCAGCAAGCGGCATGGCAACCGGGGGACGCATTCTCCACCACCTCAAGCATTATGCGCCGAGTCACCGCAACACGATCATCCTCGCAGGATTTCAGGCTGGCGGCACGCGGGGGGCGGCCCTGCGCGATGGCGCGACCGAACTGAAAATCCACGGCAGTTACATCCCCATCCGCGCCGAGGTGGCGCAGCTCGACATGCTTTCGGCCCATGCCGACCAGGGCGAGCTGCTGCGATGGCTTGAAGGTTTCCGGTCCTCTCCGCGGCAGGTTTTCGTAACCCATGGAGAACCCAGTGCTTCCGACACCCTAAGACATCTTGTTACCGAACGTCTTGGCTGGAATGCGCGCGTCCCCGAGCACGCCGAAGAGGTCGTCCTTTCATGAGTGAGGCCATCCTTTCCCCCACCTCCTCCACGGATGCACTTGCTCATCCGTTGCGCGCGCGGGCTTTGCCGATCGAAACTGATGGCGAAGCGATGATCTTCATGCATGAGGATTGTCCGGTTGCGCGGTCCGAAGGGTTTCGCGCCCGCGTGCGGGTGGAACTTGTCGCGAAAGGAAGAACGCTTTTGGCGACGCTTTACCGGGCTACGGATGATCTCCTGGCCGACGATGAAGTGGGCCTGCCTCACCGGCTGATGGCACGGCTTTCCCTCGCCGAGGGCGACGAGCTTCAAGTCAGGCATCCTCAGCCGTTGTCGTCGCTCAGCCACGTTAGAGCTAAACTCTATGGCCACCGGCTTGACGAGATCCGTCTAGGACACATTATCGCCGATATCGCGGACGGTCGGTATTCGGATGTCGACATCGCCGCGTTCGTGTCCGCTTTCGCTGCGCAGCCAGCACAGGGAGAGGAAACCGCTGCCCTCACCCGAGCGATGCTCGCTGCGGGCGACCGCCTCGAATGGAATACCGACCGCGTGATGGACAAACATTGCGTCGGCGGACTGCCGGGCAATCGGACAACACCTATCGTGGTCAGTATTATCGCGGCAGCCGGTCTCACGATGCCAAAGACGTCATCCAGGGCGATCACATCACCGGCCGGTACTGCGGATGCGATGGAGACCATGGCGCCCGTGACGCTCGATCTGGCGGCCATGCAGAAGGTGGTCGAACGAGAAGGCGGCTGCATCGTTTGGGGCGGCAGCGTCAATCTCAGTCCGGCTGATGACGTCCTCATTCGGATCGAGCGGGCTCTGGATGTTGACAGCGATGCGCAACTTGTTGCTTCGGTGCTTTCCAAGAAACTTGCTGCCGGATCGACGCACGTATTGCTTGACCTACCAGTAGGACCGACCGCGAAGATTCGGAGCACAAGGGACGCCGATGCGCTTGCGGGGCTCCTCGAGAACGTGGCGCGGCAATGCGGACTGCACGTCGCGACAGTCCAGACCGACGGGGCCCAGCCAGTTGGACGCGGGATCGGGCCGGCCCTGGAGGCACATGATGTCCTTGCGGTCCTCGCCAACCGCGACGACGCGCCGCAGGATCTCAAAGCTCGCGCGCTGGCGCTGGCTGCCGGCATTCTCGAACTGAGCGGCGTATCGCGTACCGATGCTCTTCATCAGGCTACGCAATTGCTGGTCGAGGGGCGCGCAGAAAGCAAATTTCTTGCTATCTGCGAAGCACAGGGCGGCTTCAAAGAGCCAGGGCGGGCGCTCCAGACGCGCGAATTCCTCGCCACGCGCGCAGGACGGGTAGCCACCTTTGACAACCGCCTGCTTGCGCGCACTGCCAAACTCGCTGGCGCACCGCAACGCGCGACGGCCGGGATCGCTCTGCATGTGCAGTCGGGCGATTTGGTCGAGGAAGGCCAGCCACTCTTCACCATTCACGGCGAAAGCATGGGCGAGCTTGATTACGCTTTCGCCTTTGCCTTGCGCAACAGCGATATGATCAGATTGGAGGCACAATGAGCAGGGTCGTCTTTTCCCTTAGCGCGGCACCGGGCATGGCCGAAGGACTTGCCCGGTGTTTCGAGGCCGATCTCGGCGAACTCGAGACGCGCCAGTTCCCCGATGGAGAAACCTACTTGCGAATCGCCACGCCGGTCAGTGGCCGAGATGTAGTCCTGCTTTGCACTCTTGACCGGCCCGATGCGAAAATCGCGCCATTGCTCTTTGCGGCGGATGCGCTGCGCGATCAGGGCGCGCGAAGCATCGCGCTCGTCGCGCCTTATCTGGCCTATATGCGCCAGGACAAGGCCTTCAATCCAGGCGAGGCCGTCACGTCCATTTCGTTCTCGCGGCTGCTGTCGTTCTATTTCGATTTCCTCGTCACCGTCGATCCCCACCTGCACCGCATCGACAATCTCGATGAGATTTATTCGGTGCCGAGCAAGGTCGTGCCCGCAGCACCGGCGATTGCGGATTGGCTAAAGGCGAACATCCCGGACGCCTTCGTCATCGGCCCCGACGAGGAGAGCGAACAATGGGTGCTCGATGTCGCAGAAAGGGCCGGCATACCTTCGGCTGTTCTGGAGAAGAAACGCTGGGGCGATTTCGATGTGGCGATCAGCGGCGGGAGCCTTCCCGATATGGACGACAAACAACCCGTCATCATCGACGATATTGCCTCTAGTGCGCGAACGCTCGTCGAAACAGTCAAGCTGCTCTCGAAGGCTGGAAGTAAGCCGCCGGTTTGCGTTGTGGTCCACCCCATCTTTGCCGGCAATGCATATGACGAGCTCCTGCAGGCCGGTGCCAAGCGCGTGATCAGCGTCAATGCCATCGCGCATCCAACCAACGCAGTGGATGTGTCGCCGTCACTCGCCGAGGCTTTGTGCGCATGGAGCGTCCAGAACGATGAGCTTACCGGCGCGAGCCACTAATCCCACCCTTTAGGCGTCACGAGTGCGCCCGCAACCACCAACTGGAGTTCATAGTCGATGACAAAGGAGCCAAACAAGATCTCGGTAGGGATCGTAGGAGCAGGGGTAATCGGTCGCCGCGTGGTCGGCGCCGTAAGGCTGCAACCCGATATGGCATTGGCAGGCGTCGCCGACGTCGCCGCCGATTGGCGGATCGCAATGCTCGCGAAGGACGGCGTTCGCCTGTTTGCGGCCAGTTCGCAGGCCTCGCAAACCTTGCCGGAGTCGGGGCTCGACGTTGCTGGTTCGCTAGAGGATCTCATCGCGGCAAGCGACGTCATTGTCGACTGCACACCCAAGGGCATCGGTGCCCAAAACGCAGACATCTATCGCCGCGCAGGGAAGCCATTCATCGTGCAAGGAGGCGAGAAGCACGACGTGGCGGGGCACTCATTCGTCGCCGAAGCAACCTACCGGAGCGCATTCGGCCGCGATGCGACACGGGTCGTGTCATGCAACACCACGTCGATTGTCCGCACCCTAGGGGCGCTGAAGCGCGCAGGCCTGCTCAAAAAGGCGCGCGGCACGCTCATGCGCCGGGCCACGGACCCCTGGGAGAGCCATCTCGGGGGGATCATGAACACGCTCGTGCCCGAGCCGACAATCCCGAGCCATCAGGGGCCGGATGCCCGGCATGTGGATCCGGAACTCGATGTGGTGACGATCGCGATCAAGGTTCCTGAGACCTTGGCTCATCTGCACAGCTGGTATGTTGAGCTCACCCGGCCTGCGACAAAGGAGGAAGTCCTCGACGCATTTGCGGCCTCGCCAAGAATTCTGCTCATCGATGGAGACAGCGGACTGTCGGCACTCAACAGCGTCAAAGAGGCGATGGCGATGGAGGAGCGGCCCAATGCAGACCTCTACGAGGTGGCCCTCTGGAGCAACATCCTCGCGGTCGATGGAACCGAACTGTGCTACAATTACATGGTCGACAACCAGGCCATCGTCATTCCTGAAACGATTGATGCGATCCGCGCCCTTGCGTCGAGCGAGGAGCAGCCCGAGTTCTCGATGAGGTTGACAAACAAAACGCTTGGTATCGGATCAGACGAGCTGAGATTGTAGCGATTGAAGGCAAGAGCCAAGCCAATGACGAACGCCCCCACGGACCGGCCACGATGCAAGCCAGAGACGCGCTCCTCCGGCCCGGAAGAGCGAGCGATCGACGAAGCCCTGAACGAATCGTTTCCCGCGAGCGACCCACCGTCCTGGACCTTGGGCGTCGACAGCGATCCACGCCAAAACGAAAAAGCTATGCGGCCATGCAGCCCAGGAGACGCGCGGCCCAAGGACGGTGACTAGCATCGCCCAGATAGTGCGGCCCCGACAGTCTGCGCCTACGGCGCGTGTGCTTGCTCCTTCTCATGCTGGCATTCGCAATCGAGGAAACCGTGAATGACACAGGTGCGGCACATCTGGAGCAGGCGCGTGCGAAGCGCGCCGCGCGCACGATGAAGACGGACATTGATATTGTTGACACTCGTATCAAGGGCGCTGGCGATGCTTTCACGCGGCTCCTCGAGCAAATCAGCGCGCCAGATGACTTCGGCATAGTCCGGCCTGAGCGTTGGCAGGAGGCGATAGAGACAGTTGCATACGGCAGCCTCCATCTCCGCGTCAGAAATGACTTCTGCTTCTGCGAGTTCGGCGAGTTCCTGAGGATCAATGGCGGTTTCGTGTTTACGTCCGCGCGCAGCCTGTCGGTAAAAGTCGGCAATGGTCGTCGCCAGCACTCGGGAGAGCCATCCTTTGACCGAGCCCACGTCCCGCAGGTCCCCAGCCCGCTCGATCGCGCGAAGCATGAAACGCTGAAGAACTTCCTCCGCCTCCTGACGCCCCCGCATACGGCCGATGAGGAAACGCAGCATATCTTCGTGGCTATCCACCAGGGCCCGGCGCACTGCTTCATCCATCGGTCGCAACGCCTCCTCAGACCCGTCTGCTACATTGGTTTCATTTTCGACCATCGACAATCCCAAAATGCTGATGCCCCAATGCCGGTGAAGAGCCAGTCTCTTTCCGTGGAATCGTCGCCGACGGCAGAGTCGTCGCGACATGATCGAGGCTTGCCTCCTCATCGCACCCAGAGGCCCGGAGAGCAACATGTCCAGTCTGCCTAAGAAGAAAATATCCAAAAGCGAATACAAGCAACAATTGCGCGCGCTGCAGATCGAACTGGTCAAGATACAACGCCAGGTCATCGCCCATGGCGAGCGTGTTCTGATCATATTCGAGGGGAGGGATGCGGCCGGAAAGGACGGTGTGATCAAGCGTGTGCGCGAACACATGAGCCCGCGCGAGACGCGGGTCGTCGCTTTGGGAAAACCTTCCGATCGCGACGCGCGCAGCTGGTATTTTCGCCGCTATAGCGAACAGCTGCCCGCCGATGAGGAGATCGCTCTGTTCAACCGCTCCTGGTACAACCGGGCGGGCGTCGAGCGGGTGATGGGATTTGCCGGCAAGGAGGAAGTTGTCGACTTCTTCGCCGATGTTGCGCAATTCGAAGAGATGCTGGCGCGCGACGGGACTACGCTTCTCAAATATTATCTCGACATCGATAGAAAAGAGCAGGCCAAGCGCCTCGAAGCGCGGCGCACTGATCCGCTCAAGCAGTGGAAGATCAGCCCCATCGACGCAGTGGCGCTCGAGAAGTGGAACGATTATTCCACCGCCCGGGACGAAATGCTGACACGCACAGATTTTGCCTATGCCCCGTGGATTGCAGTGCGCGCCAACGACAAACGCGCCGCACGCCTCAACATCATCCGGCACATGCTGCAATCCATCGCGTGCCAGGCGGTTGATCAACGCCTCGCGCGTCCCGACCCTTCGGTCATCCTGCCGATTGCCGAAGTCGGGATTGGTGGCTTGGCCCCGTGAAACTGTTTAACCCGTTCGGCGGCGGAACAACCAAGTCGCCGCCAGCAGGCTCGCGGCAGCGATAAGCGCCATGGGCCAGATGTGGGAGAAATAGAGCCAGAGTGGCGCTTCACGAAGATACACCGCTTTGCTGATGACTATGAAGTGGGTGATCGGCGTGGCGGCGGCAAGGCCCTGCAACCAGTCGGGCATGTTTTCTACCGGCGTGGCATAGCCCGAAATAAGCACGGCCGGGACCATATACATGAACAGCCCGATAATCGCCTGCTGCTGGGTCTTGGCGAGCGATGAGATAAACAGGCCGATACCGACTATTGCAGCGAGATAGACAACCATTCCGAAGAAAAGCAGGGCGAGAGAACCGCGGATCGGTACGTTGAGAAACAGCATCCCCAGAACCAGCATCGCACTTGCGCTCGTCAGCGCAATCAGGAGAGCCGGCACGCTTTTGCCGATCAGGATCTCGAAGGGGCGCAGCGGCGACACCAGCAATTGCTCGAAGGTACCAAGCTCGCGCTCGCGGGCGATCGACAGCGCGGACACCATGAAACCGACCACGGCTACGAGGACGGCAAAGAGCGCGGGCACTGCGGACCAGAGCGGCTCGAGATTGGGATTGAACCAGGTCCTTTGGACAAGACGCACAGGTGCCGTCGCGCGCAGTCGATCGAGCCGCTCCTGATTATAGGTTTCGACGATCCGGCTGCTGTATCCCAGCAGGATCTGAGCGGTGTTGGATCTGCGGCCATCGAGGATTAGCTGAACCTCGGCGCTTTCGCCGCGCTCGAGTCGCCGCGAGAAGTCTTCGCCAACGCGCATGACCAGCGTCGCACGGCGTGCGTCGATTGTCGGCGCGATATCCGCGCCTGCTCGCAAATGGATAATCTGATCGAATACTTCGGCACCCTCGAAGCGGCTGATAAGCTCGACCGAGGCATTGCCGTGGTCCTGATTGTAGACCGCCAGGGTGACGTCCGATACTTCCTGCGTAATTGCAAAGGCGTAGATGAGGAGCAGAAAGGGCGGCGAAAACAGCACCACCCAACGGGTTTGCGGATCGCGCGCGCTTGCCAGAAGCTCCTTCACGATCAAGGCGTAGATGCGTTGCCACATGGTCTCAGTCGAGCCGGGTGCGTGTGAACAGAGCGCAGATCGCGAAGATCACAATCGCGAAGATGGCAAGGGCAGCGAGATCGGGCAGCAGAACCGACCAGACATTGCCGGCAAGAAACTGCGTCTGCAGAGTCGAGACGAAAAAGCGCGCCGGGATCGCGTAGCTGAAAAGCTGGAGCGCCAGTGGCATGCTGTCGAGCTCAAAGACGAAATTGGAAAAGTAGAACGCGGGCAAAAAGGCAAGCATCACCGCGACCTGCGCTGCCACGAGCTGGTTGCGGGTGAGCGTCGAAATGAGCAGTCCTTGGCCCAGCGAGCACAGCATGAAGAGCGCGGCTGCGAGCGAGAGCGCGAGAAACGATCCGCGGAAGGGAACATCAAAAAACGCCACGGCCACAAACACGGACAGCATGAACGAGCCGAGGCCCAGCACGAAATAGGGCACAAGCTTGCCCAGCAGCAGTTCGAGCGGACCGACAGGGGTCGCAAGGAGCGCTTCCATAGTGCCGCGCTCCCATTCGCGGGCAACCACAAGCGCTGTGAGCAAGGCGCCGATTATGGTGAGAATGATCGCCACCGAGCCGGGGACCAGATAGTTGCGGCTCGAAATCTCGGCGTTAAACCAGACACGCGGCTCAATCGAGACGAGAGGCGCGAGCGGCGGTTGCCCGCGATCGAGCCATTCCTGCTCGAGCCAATTGATAACGAGCAATTCAATATAGGAGCCAACCAGTCCGGCTGTGTTTGGATCACCCCCATCGACCAGGATCTGGATCGGCGCCGCCTCTCCGCGGAGCGCAATTGCGCTGAAATCCTGTGGCAGGATGATGATCGCATCGAGCTCGCCTGCGGCCATGAGGGTTTCGAAGTCCTTTCGCACAGGCGCTGTTTCAATCTCGAAATAGCGCGTGTTGCGCAGCGACGCGACAAAGCTCTCCGTCTCTCCGGTCGGCTGTTCGACCACAACGCCGACCGAGAACTGCCGGGGGTCGAACGAAACCGCATAACCGAACAGGAAGATCAGCATGATTGGCAATAGGCCGGCAATCATGAGTGTGCTCGGGTCCCGAATAGCCTGCCGGGTTTCCTTGCGCATGATCGCTGCGAAACGCGAAAACCTCATGGCGCGTTTACCGCTTCGTTCTCTTCGACGAGAGCGATGAATGCATCCTCAAAGGTCGGGTTGGGCATGGTCGAGGAGGCCGCCTGCGCCTTGAGTTCGGCGGGAGTTCCCAAAGCGATCATCTGCCCGCGATATATGAGCGCAGCGCGGTCGCAATACTCCGCTTCGTCGAGAAAATGTGTCGTCACGATGACGGTTACGCCGTTCGTGACCATTGCGTTGATATGGGCCCAGAATTCACGGCGCGTACGCGGATCGACACCCGAGGTCGGCTCGTCGAGAAAAAGGACGTCAGGCTCGTGCATGACGGCGCAGGCGAGTGACAGACGCTGCTTGAACCCAAGCGGGAGCTGACCGGAATTCTCATCGAGCTTGTCCGTGAGGGCAAAGCTTTCGATCATACGCGCAATCATGGTACGCTGCCGCGCTCCGGTAAGGCCGTAAACACGTGCGAAGAACCGCAGATTCTGCATCGTGCTGAGATCGCCATACAGCGAAAATTTTTGCGCCATGTATCCGAGACGAGCCCGTGCCTCGCTCGCGGCAGTACGCAAATCGACACCGGCAATACGAGCCTCACCGCTGGTCGGCTTGAGAAGGCCGGAGAGCATTTTGAATGTAGTCGACTTGCCCGCGCCATTGGGTCCGATAAGCCCAAACACTTCACCTCGACGCACATCGAAACTGATTTCGGAAGCCGCAGTGAAGGAGCCGAACATCCGCGTTAGTCCGCGCGCCTCTACGGCAATCGCTATATCGTGGCTGCGCTCCGATCCACCCGCGAAAGGCGATTCGGCGCGAAACCCGCCGCCGATGAGATCGATGAACGCATCCTCGAAACGCGGCGCGACAGGTTGCAGCCGAGCTTCATCCCCCGCGCCAATCGAAGCCAGTGAGGGTGCATGCGCATTCTCGTTGAGCAACAGCCTGACGTCGCTGGCCTGGATTGTTCCATCCATCACAGCCTCGTGTTGGCGAGCCTTATTCAAAACGTAGCGCCGATCGCCCTCGATGCCCTCGATCATAAACACCCGGCCATCGACACGCGCGGCCAGATCGGCCGGCCGACCGTCGAAGATGAGATCGCCCTCGCTCAACACGAGCACAGTCTCGCATTTCTCAGCCTCATCGAGGTAGGCGGTTGCCCAAACGACCGTGATCCCTTCATCGGTCAGTCGGCTTACCATTCGCCAGAGTTCGCGCCGCGAAATCGGATCGACGCCGACGCTTGGCTCGTCCAGCAACAGGAGTTCAGGTGTAACAACGAGAGCGCAGGCGAGCCCGAGCTTCTGCTTCATGCCGCCCGACAAGGCGCCTGCCAGTCTGCCGGTAAATGGCGCTAGGCCGGTAAAATCGAGAAGCCGCTCGAATGTCGCCTTGCGCGCTGATCCAACCAGTCCGCGCAGATCTGCGTAGAGATTGAGATTTTCCTCCACGCTCAGATCCTCGTAGAGGCCGAAACGTTGCGGCATGTAGGCAATGCGCGCGCGCACCTCCTTCGCGTTGGCAACGGGATCGAAACCTCCCACGCCGATCCCGCCTTCATCGGGGCGCAGCAGTCCGGCGATCAGGCGCAAGAACGTAGTCTTCCCCGAGCCATCGGGCCCCACCAGCCCCACGATGTGCCCCGACCTGATCTGCGTGCTTACACTCCGCAATGCCGGTTCGGCTTGCTTGGGGAACCGTTTGGTCAGGCCTTCGATGGTCACCAGAGCCGTCATCGGTCAAGGCTCACTGGCGACGGGACGGACGATCACGGAGACCGGCATGCCCTGCTTCAGGACCCCCTCGTTATCTTCGGTACGCACACGCACTCGGTAGACAAGGCTGGTGCGCTGCTCGCGGGTCTCGACAGACTTCGGTGTGAACTCGGCTGTTGGTGAGATGTAGGCAATGCGGCCGGGAAATGCGCGGCCCGCTTCGGTCAGCACTGTCGCGGGGGTACCGATTTCGACGCGCTCAAGGTCGGGTTCCTCGATATAGGCCCGGATCCACATGGGCGAGCTGTGCGCGAGTGTGAAGACGGTTTCGCCCGGGCCCACGATGGCCCCGGCCTCGCGTGCGCGCGTCAGGATGATCCCGTCAGCGGGCGCGTAGAGGTTTGCATCCACCAGGCGTTGCCGGGCGAGCGCCGCGGCAGCTCGCTCGCCTCCGAGAGCCGCGCGTCCTTGCTGGATTTCTTCGCGTCGGGGTCCCTCGCGGACAAGCGAGAGTTCTTCGAGTGCCGCCTGCCGCTGAGCGGCCGCACGATCGCGCTGAGAGCGCGCCTCGTCCCGGGTCTGCCGTGAGGCAAACCCACGTTCGGCAAGGTGCTCGACTCGGTCCAGAGTGGCTTGGGCTATGCCCAGCGCGGACTCCGCTTCTGCAACCCGCGCTCTCGCCCGATCGATCTCCTCCGGCCTGCTGCCCGATTCGAGAGCGGCGAGCGCTGCGGAGCGTTGGCTGGCCCGAGCTTCGGCAAGCGCGATCTCGTTCTTGTAATCCTGAGGTTCAAGCGAGGCCAAAAAATCGCCAGCTTCAACCCTATCTCCCTCATCGAACGCCAATCGGTCGATCCTGCCTGGAACCTTGAACGCCAGATTGACCTGACGAATGTCGACATTGCCGTTGAGTACGAGATGACCTTCTCGCTCATGCCGATCAGGCTGCATCAGCCAGATTGTCGCCGCCGAAGCGCCTAGCAATACGAGCAGGCCAATGCCGATGTAGACCTTCTGTCTGGATCTCATGATTCGCCTCCGGTCCTAGCAGCACTAGGTTCCAGCAGGCCCAGGAGTTCGAACTCGGTGCAATGCCCTGCGAGCGACACGCTCGGTGCGTTCGGCGCGACAAAAACGGCGTAGTGCATTGCCCGCTCGATCATTCCGACAAGAAGCCAAGCGATGAGTCGCGCCGGGAGATTTTTCATCAGGCCGAGCTCTTGGGCATCTCCTAGATACTGCGTGAGCGCGTCAGCACCGTGTTCGAAATGACGGTTGACATGATCGCGCTGTTCGGGCGGAAGCGCATGCGCTTCGCGCAGAACCAGCGTGGTCAGAAGAGCGTGCTTGCGCCCATACCGAATGATGGCAGCCCAGATTTCTTCAACCTCGGCTGCCAGCTGCTCTCCAGTTTGCAGCCGCTTGGCGGGATGGCGGGCAAGGGTCTCCTCAATCATTCCTGCAAAGAACTCATCGATAAGCGCGACAAACAGCGACGGCTTGTTTTTAAAATGCAGGTAAAAGGTCCCCTGCGCTACGCCCGCATTCGCGACGATGTCCGCGACGCGGGTCGCCGTAAATCCGTGCTGAGTGAACAGCCAGGCTGCGGCAGATTTCAATTTTCCGGCGATATCATCGGCCATTTGAACACCTCGATATGACTGACGCATCAGTCAGCGAGGTATTACAGACCTGCAGGGTTCAGTTTGGCCGAACTCTATGCTTGCCCTGAAGCGTAGGATAGTCCTTCGCAGCCCCCCTGCGTCCGGATCGAGGAGACTGCGTAGCCGGGACCGCTTATCCGGTAACGTTTGCCGGTGGCGGATTGGAGGTAGCTCGGCTTGCGCGAAATCCGACAATCAGGGCCAGCAGCGTGAGCAACTGCGCGCCTATTGTCTCGACAGTCGGGAAGAAGCCGAGTTCGGCGAGGCGCGGCAAGCCGGCAATGAAAGTGGCGGAAAGAACTCCGGCCTCCTGGAAAGCGCCCACGCCCTTGCCCGCGAGAATGACCGCAAGAATCGCAATCAGGATAGCACTGTAGCGGAAGAACTGGGTGATTGGCAGTTTGCGGCTGTAGCGCAGCATGGCCCATGCAATGAGCGCCAGCAGCGCGACTGCGGACAAGGCACCTGCCAGTATGATGCCGCTGCTCTGCGGGTTCCACAGGGCAGCGTAGAACAGGATAGTCTCGAACGCCTCCCGGTAGACGACCACGAACGCAAGACCGAATAGAAACCATGCCGATCCGCGCGAAAGCGCCTTGCCCATTTTTTCCTGGATATAGCGCCGCCATTCCTCGGCCTGGGATTTGCCGTGCATCCAGATCCCGACCGATACGAGTATGACAGCCGCAAGCAACGCGCCGATCCCTTCGGTCATCTCGCGGCTCGCACCGCTGATGCTGACGAAGTAGGTTGCTACGACCCAGGTGGCGACACCTGCAAGAAGAGCGGCGATCCATCCACCATGGACATAGGGCAATACCTCGGAGCGCTGCGACTTTTTCACAAAGGCGATCATGGCGATCACAACCAGAAGTGCTTCGATCCCCTCGCGCAGCAGGATGGTGAACGCCCCGAGAAAGGTCGAGATTTCGCTGGCCGCCTCAGGAGCCAACGCTCCCTCGGCTCTGGCCAGCAGAGTATCGATGCGCGCCCTTAGTTGCTGTAGTTCGGATGGGTCCGCACCGGACTCTATTCCGGCCCGGAATTGCCCGAGCGCCTGTTCTACCTCGCGCATCAAACCGCCATCGCGCGTTGCCAGGAGGGCCTCCAGGGGTTCGAACCCGTCGAGATAGGCAGACAGGGCAAGCTGCCGCGCTTCTTCACGGTCGCCAGCCCGATAGGCTGACAGGCTGCGATCGAGCGTATCGCGAACGAAGGCGAGCGAACCTGTGTCCTTTGCCTGTCCCACCGCATTGGGATTGGCGCGAAGATAGGCCATGACGGCGAGCGCACGGTCCTCGCCGATCTGCTCGGCCAGACCTTCCGGTGTAAGCGCGGCGAGCGTCTCGAGATCGGGGACAAGTTGGCGTATGCCATCATCCCCACGCCAGATACGCTCGCCTTTGGCTACATCTTCTAAAGCAATGCTGCCGGCATAGAATGCAAGCGCCCAGCGATCCTCGTCGGACAGCGATGCGAAGCTGGCCATGGACGTTCCTTCAAGCCCTTGCGTGATGACCTGGTAAAGCCCGAACGCACTGCGCTGCCGTGCCCGGTCGATATCGGTAAAGTCGATCGGCGGGGGATCGAGCGCCTGCATTGCGGCTGGTGGCGCACTTCCGGCGGCGCCGTGACACGAGGCGCAGTTCTGCGCGAAGAGAGTGCGGGCGCGGACAAGGTCGGGCGCCTGCGAAGGGGCAAGCGGAACCGGGTAGGCTGTCAGCAACGAGGATGCCAGCGCGCGCGCGAAGCGCCCAACTCGCTCGGCGGGTTCCTTGTTGGCGATCAGAGCTCGCAGCTGGTCCGATCGGCGGATGAGTGCTTGATTGTCTTTAGTGTCCGGAAATGCAGCGACCTGCCGCGCCACGACATCGGAAAACTCCACCATTTCGCGATATTCGAATTCGTCGGCAACACGTCCCTCGGAAACGGCGGAGGCGTAGTCGACCGCGATATAATCGAGCAGACGCCAGGTGGTTCGCACGTCGGGTTCTTCCGCGTTCGCGGTGACGGACAGACACAGCGCAAGCGCCAGCAGAATGAGCCGCAGTGCCGGATGGACGGTGGCGGAGACGATGCGATGCATGAGGGGGCTCTATATCGGTTGCAATTAATTCGCAATAGCAGGGTGTAGACGGAAACGTATTTCCCCCAATTCGCAATCGCGGGCATATTCCGGAGTTTAGGTAGAGCGCAGTTCGCCACGCGCCTGTTTGGAGACTTCGGCACTTCCCCACACCGCCAGTCCTGCCATGATGCTCGCCACAACCAGATCGGGCCACGCACGGCCGGTGCCGAAAACGCCAATCGCTGCCGCCAGCACGGCGATATTACCGATCGCGTCGTTGCGCGAACAGATCCACACCGAGCGCATGTTCGCATCGCCCGAGCGATACCGGAACAGAATCGCGGCGACGGCGAGATTTACCGCCAGAGCAAGAGAACCGATGGCGCCCATCGTTCCCGGGTCGGGCGACGCCCCGACAAAGAAACCCCAGATGGCCGAGCCGAGCACCCACAGGCCGAAAGCCAGCATGGTCGCCGCCTTTACGAGAGCCGCACGCGCGCGCCAGACGAGCGCCATCCCTGCTACACCGAGACTGATAGCATAGTTTGCCGCATCACCGAGAAAGTCGAGCGCGTCGGCCTGCAAGGCGCGCGAATCTGCAGCAATGCCTGCCACGATCTCCACGCCGAACATGATTGCATTAAGGCCCAGCGCGATCCACAGAATGCGCCGCCATGTCGGATCGTTGGTGCTTGCACCGGCCTCATCGGGACCGCAGCAGGTGTTTCCCATTTACTCGACTCCTTGCGTCGATCCGCCCTATGCACCTTGTAGTAACTACAAGGTCAAGCGGTAGGAGCCTTTGTCATGAGAATTGGTCAACTTGCCCGGATAACCGGCGTCAAATCCGAAACAATCCGCTTCTACGAGCGCGAGGGTATCCTCGCTGCCCCTCCGCGCACTAAGGCCAATTATCGCGACTATGGACCTGCAGAGGAAGCGCGCCTTAACTTCATACGGCGCGCGCGTGATCTAGGCTTCTCGATGGCACGCATCAGGGAATTGCTCGATCTCTCCGATGATGCCGACCGGTCCTGCGCGGGCATCGACGATCTGGCCAGAAGCCATCTCGGCGAAGTCGAGCGCAAGATCGCGAGCCTGGAGGCGTTGCGGACGGAGCTTGGGCGCATGATCGCTGCCTGCGAGCAAGACACGGTAGGCGATTGCCGCATCATCGATGTACTTGCCGGTACCACCGAACCATGATGCCCGCGCCTCGTGCGCCTGTTCGGTCGGGCTCGCCAATGCACGGCTTTTGTCGGCCGCCCATCAGAGACTCAACTCCGGGTGAAGCCGACGAGTGCGAAGCTGCCCGTGTCGCCATCCCGGGTCTGTCGAACGGGTTATGATGCCGCCGCAGGCCAGTTCCAGACGGCCATTTTTTCAAGGCTCATATCCGCCATAGTATAGGCGATCCCGCCGACGCCCAGCCCGGAACGGCGCAGCCCTGCAAAAGGCATCCAGTCGACGCGGAACGCAGTATGGTCGTTCACCATCACCGCCGATCCAGTCAGAGACGCGACGCAATGATTTGCGATTGACAGCCGATCGGTAAATACAGCGGCCTGAAAGGCGTAAGGCAGGGCATTGGCCTGCTCGATAGCCAGATCGATATCGTCATAGCCATACACGCAGATCACGGGGCCGAAGATTTCTTCCTGGGACACCTTGGCACTTTCCGGAGGTTCGAGAATGACGGTCGGGGAGAAAAAAGTGTCACTCAGACGGCTTCCCCCGCACACCAAGGTGCCGCCTGCTGCGATGGCCTCATCGACCCAACGTTCGACGCGGTCAACTTCCTCCGTCCGGATCAAGGGGCCGCATTGAGTTTCGGTATCGGCGGGATCGCCCACGACTAGCTTTTCGACAGCTCGCCCTAAGTCATTGGCGAAGTCTTTCAATTCTGCAGCAGGGACGAATACGCGCTGTACGGAAACGCAGACCTGACCCGAATGGTAGAATCCGCCTTTAAGCAACGAGGCGATCACCGCTTCGCGTTCCACGCCGCTGTCCACGATTACCGGCGCCGCCCCGCCGTGCTCGAGAGCAATGCGGGTTCCCGGCGCCAGCTTCGAGCGGAGCATCCAGCCAATTTTCGCAGAACCGATGAATGAGAAGAATGCCGTCCGCGGATCGGTTACCATTCTTTCGGCGATATCGTTGCTGCAAGGTGTGAACCGGCACCAGGCCTCAGGCAGGCCGGCTTCGCTAAGAATGCTCACGAAGCTGAGGCATGACAGAGGCGTTTCCAGTGCAGGCTTGATGAGTACGGGGCACCCGGTTGCCACTGCCGGGCCGACCTGATGGACGATCAGGTTGAGGGGGTGATTGAATGCAGAGATTGCCACGACAGGACCGATCGGTTCGCGGAAGGTATAGGCCGTCCTTCCCGCACCCGCTTCTGTCAGGTCCATCGGAATTTCATGGCCGCCGCCCTCACTCAGCGCCTGAACGCACAAGTCGACGCTGTTGATCGCGCGTCTGGCTTCCACCCGCGCATCGACCAGGGGCTTGCCGCCCTCCCTGACGATCTGGAGAGCCAATTCCTCGGCTCGTTCACGCATGATATCCGCCGCCCGCCGGAGGATGGCGATACGCTCGTGCACGGCAAGCCAGCAATTGCGGTCGCGGTGGAGCAACTGCGCCTCATTCAGCCATTCATCGATTTGGGCCCAGTCGACAAGCGGCACTTCTGCAACCTGCGAGCGGTCGAAGGGATTGCGAACGATCGTTTTCATAGCTCGCACACCTTCGCGCCGAGTTCGTCGATCAGCACCTTCTTGTTTTCGGAATAGTCGACAGGCAGATCGACAAGGTGCACGCCGCCAGCCTCGAATGCGGCGTTCAGGAGCGAAACCAGATCCGCGCTTCGCTCGATACGGTGGCCGGTCGCTCCATAGCTTTGTGCATAGGTGACAAAGTCGGGATTGGAAAAGGTCAGGCCGTAGTCCGGAAAACCGAGCTGGTCCTGCTTCCAGCGGATCATGCCGTATGCCGCATCGTTCAGGACGAGTACGACGAGGTTCAGGCCCAGCCTGACGGCCGTTTCCAGCTCCTGCGAGTTCATCATGAACCCGCCATCGCCGCATACCGCGAGCACTCTGCGCCCCGGCGACAGCATCGCCGCCATCATGGCCGATGGAAGGCCTGCGCCCATCGTCGCCAATGCATTGTCGAGCAGGATGGTGCCAGGCTCGTGGGCGATGTAGTTTCTGGCGAACCAGATCTTGTAGATGCCGTTGTCGAGCGCGACGATATCATCGCGTGCCATTACGCTGCGAACGTCGGCAACGACGCGTTGGGGAACCATTGGAAAACGGTCGTCGTCGCTGGTTTCGGAAATGTGCGAAGCAATCTCGTGATGCAGGGCGGTGTAGTAGCTGCGATCACACTGCAAGTTGCCATCCAGGCGGTTTCCCAGCCGCTCGACCGATCCGGCGATGTCGCCGATGACCTCGAGCTGCGGGAAGTAGACCTGATCGACTTCAGCCGCCTTGTAATTGATATGGATGACGGTCTGCCCGCCCGGCTCCATGAAGAAGGGCGGCTTCTCCACCACGTCGTGACCGATATTGACGATCAAATCGGCCTTCTCGATCGCGCAGTGAACATAATCGCCCGACGATAGCGCCGCAGTGCCCAGATAGAGCTCGCTATCTTCATCGACCACGCCTTTGCCCATCTGGGTGTCAAAGAAGGGAAAGCCCGTATCGGATACGAATTTGCGCAACGCCTTCGAAGCGCGGCGGCGGTTCGCTCCGGCTCCGATCAGTAGCAGAGGTCTCTGTGCAGCGAGGATACGTCTCGCTGCCTCATCTAGAGCGGCGTCACCCGCTACGGCATAGCGCCTGTCATGCGGCGGTATGACAGGTTCGACCGTTTGCTCTTCAGCAATGTCTTCGGGCAGCTCGAGCAGCACAGCGCCCGGTCTTTCTTCCTGAGCAAGTCGGAAACCTTCGCGAACGAGCGAGGGGATGCGATTGCCGTTCACGATCTGGGTCGAAGCCTTGCATAGCGGAGTAAACAGCGAAACAACGTCGACAATTTGGAACTGCGCCTGTTTCGATGTCTTTATCGGTTTCTGCCCGGTGATGATGATGAGCGGAAAGGCCCCGAGCGCGGCATAGGCCGCCGGAGTTGTCAGGTTCGTCGCACCAGGCCCGAGAGTTGCGAGGCAAACCCCCGCCTTGCCGGTCAGACGGCCATAGGTCGCCGCCATAAAGCCCGCACCTTGCTCATGGCGCGTCAATACCAATTCGATTGAGGACGTGCGCAGGGATTCCAGCAGGTCGAGGTTTTCTTCGCCGGGAACGGCAAAGATGTATTCCACCTTTTCAGCCTCTAATGCAGCGATAAACAAGTCAGAGGCTTTCATTTTCGATATTCCCTTTTCAGAAGCATGAATGCCCTACGGCAATGCTTTCTCACTACAACCGCAAAGAGAGTCACAGACGCAAGGAGCCTCGCCTCATTCGCACCATGCCGTTCAGCGAATGTTCTGAAATGCGCGTAGCCGCAAAAAGTATCCTAAAAACATGACCTTTGGATTTGGCAAGAAGGTAGGGACTCCGTTTCTTGACATTCCCACCGCCGCAGTATGAGTCCGCGATCCACCTCGTGTGCCCCCACGCGAAACCGGTGCAATTTGCGACATCGGCGAAAATGTTTTGCTTGCCCATCAAGGCATGGCGGAGACAGATATTTTCCCGCGCTGGGATCACGTGCCGATGACATTCGGATGCCTGAATGGCTGGGCCAGTGATCGGCGGGACAGTTGACCTCTCTGCATTGACCTGATCGATGAGTACCGGGCCCAGACCTGATTTCTATCGTCCAGAGAATCAGAGATATCTGCCGATCATCCAAGGAACCAATATGTACCGAAGTCTTGGTCTTTCGATCGCCGTCGCAGTCTTCGCGAGCGATCTCATTTCAAAATGGCTTATTGTGAATGTGGTCATGGACCCTGCCCGCGTGATAGATGTTTTTCCATTCTTCAATCTGGTGCTCGGATATAATCGCGGTGTTACATTCGGCCTCCTGAGTTCCGGCAATCCAATCGCGCCCTATTTGCTGTCCGGGTTCGCGCTTCTTGTCGTGGGCGTTCTGGCCAGATGGCTCTGGCGCAGTACCGTACGCCTCGAATCCGCCGCGATAGGTTCGATCATTGGCGGTGCATTGGGTAACGTTGCCGACCGACTGGCGGACGGAGCGGTCACCGATTTTCTCGACTTCTATGTCGGCGGCTATCACTGGCCGGCGTTCAATCTCGCGGATGTCGGAATAGTCCTTGGAGTGGCATTGTTTCTCGTTACCTGGTGGTCCGGAGAAACGCAGCGCGACGATGGCACCGCGCCGAAAGTGTAGATTCTGCGCTTTTGCCAAGGCAATCTTCAGGCGGATTTTCTAGCAAGCCCGCCGATGATGCCGCAGTCGGTGGCAGTGCCCCCATCGCAGGCCCGTGCCAGGCCGATCAGTTCCTGTCTCATCGCCTGCAGCTGTTCGATCTGCTCTTCCACCCGGCGCAAATGATTTCGTGCCAAAGTCGCAGCGTCCTTGCAATCCCGGTTTGGTGCGTCCGACACTTCGAGCAGCGAGCGAACTTCGGACACCGAAAAGCCCAAACCCCGAGCCCGCCGGATGAATGCGAGCCGTTCGACATCGGCGTCTGCGTAAATCCTTCGTCCCGACTGGGAGCGCGGAGCGGGCTTCAGAAGACCGATCTCTTCATAATAGCGAACGGTGTTGACTTTGGTCCCGGTCGCGCGGGCAATTTTTCCTATCTGCATTCTTTAATCCTCGATGATGGCCATCGCAGGGTGTGTGTCTCCGCGACGCAATCGCACATCGGCCGTCAGACTTTCTGCGAAAGGTGCGCAGAAAGTCCTTGATCCTCCAGTAACTGGAGATTGTAAAGCTCAAAAATCATGAGTTTAGATGATTCGGAAGACTGTGGTTGCACCGGCGACCCCGAGAGGGCGGTTGACGATCCGCAATACCGCCGCGCGCTTTGGATCGTGATTATCCTCAATGTCGGTTTCGGCATGATCGAGCTGGCCGCCGGGTTTTTAGCCGCGAGCCAGGCGCTCAAAGCCGACGCGCTGGATTTCCTTGGCGATGGCTCGATCACCTTCATCGGACTGCTTGCGCTCGGATGGACGGCATCGACGCGTGCTCGGGTGGCGCTCGCGCAAGGTTTGTTTCTGGCGGCGCTTGGTGTGAGTGTGATCGGCGCGGCGATCTGGCGCATGTTCGATATGGTGCAGCCGGAAGCCGGCATCATGGGCTGGGTGGGTTTTGTCGCCCTGCTTATCAACCTTGCCGCCGTTTTTGTGCTCGCTCGCTTTCGCAAAGGAGGCGATGCTCAAGCGCGCGCGATATGGCTATTTTCACGCAACGATGCCCTGGCCAATGTCGCGGTCATCGTCGCAGCCGGTTTGGTTTATTGGTTGGGAAGCGCATGGCCTGATATCATCGTGGCCGCTGCGATTGCGTTTTTGTTCCTCCATTCGGCTCTCGAAATTATCCGCCATGCGCGCAGCGATATGAAAACGCAGCAGATTGCATGATGAAATATTTGGCGCGCCTGTCCGGCATTTGCCTGGCCCTTCTGTTGTCGTTCGGCAGCGCGCAAGCGTTGGCGGCAGAACCCAACACGATCTGGCGCCTGCTCGATTACATGGCGGTAGATTATGCAGCTGCCGTCGAGGACGGCGAAGTCGTCAACGAAGTCGAATATGAGGAAATGGTCGAATTCGCCGGTACGGTACGATCGGGTATTGCGGAATTGCCTGAACGCCCCGGTCGCGTTCGGCTAGAGGCAAACGCGAAGCAACTTGAAGCCGATATCCTCTCGATGGCCCCCGTTGATCAAGTTGCCACGGCAGCCAGAAAGCTCGCTGCGGATCTCCTAGCCATCTATCCGATCACGCTCTCGCCTTCGAGGGCGCCCGATCTTGAGCGCGGAAGACTGCTGTACCAGGAGACTTGTGCCAGTTGCCACGGGGTGTCAGGAAACGGTCGCGGGCCGGCGTCTGCGGGCCTTGATCCACCGCCGATCGCATTTACCGACGTCGATCGCGCGCGTCAGCGCAGCATTATGGGTCTCTATCAGGTTATCGACCAAGGGATCGATGGCACCGCCATGCCCGGTTTCTCGCAGCTCTCCTCCGACGATCGTTGGGCCCTGGCCTTCTATTCGGGATCCGTCGCCTTTGAGGCGGTCGACGAAGGGGCGCGTCTATGGAAGTCAGATTCCGAACTACGCAAACGCTTTCCCGATCTTGCCGCTCTCACGAAGATCACGCCGGACGAACTGGCAGGAGAGATCGGGCAAGTGCGCGCGGACGCGCTCATGGCCTATCTTCGGGCCAACCCGTCGGCGATCGCCGATGCAGCGGGGCCTCTTGGCATCACACGTACCCGGCTCGCAGAAGCTGAACGCGCCCACGCGAACGGGAATATTTCCCGGGCCAAGGAGCTCGCACTGTCGGCATATTTGGACGGGTTCGAACCCGTCGAACCGATATTGGCGACACGCAATCCGGATCTTCTGGTGCGTATCGAGAGCGGGATGATGGACTTGCGTGCAGCCATCGACGCAGATCTGCCGACCTCTGCGATAAGCGAACGGATCCGGGCCATCGAGGGTTTGCTCGTACAGGCTGAAAATGTCCTTGCGCCGGAATCTGCGACGGGCTGGTCAACCTTCGTGGCATCTTTCGCGATCCTCCTCCGCGAGGGTCTGGAGGCATTGCTGATCGTGATCGCCATGATCGCTTTCGTGAGGAAGGCGGGACAGGATCGGGCATTGCGATTTGTTCATGGCGGGTGGACCGGTGCGCTGGTGGCAGGCGCGCTTACTTGGCTTGCGGCGACCTATCTTCTCGACATCAGCGGTGCCGGCCGGGAATCGATCGAGGCATTCGGTTCGCTGATTGCAGCGCTGGTCCTTCTGTCGGTTGGCGTCTGGATGCACGGAAAATCACAGGCAGACAATTGGCAGCGCTATATCCGCGACAAGCTTGGCAAGGCGCTTTCGCGCGGATCGCTCTGGTTCCTGTTCGGGATCGTATTCCTTGTCGTCTATAGAGAGGTCTTCGAAACCATCCTCTTTTACGCTGCGCTGTCCGCTCAGGGAAGTACGGGCTATCTGCTGGCGGGCGCTGCCACGGCCGGTTTGCTCCTTGTCGTCATCGCCTGGCTGCTGCTGCGCTACAGCCGGACGCTGCCGATCGGAAAGTTCTTTGCCTACAGTTCGGTGCTCATCGCCCTGCTTGCGATTGTCCTGATTGGCAAAGGGATCGCGGGCTTGCAGGAAGCGGGTGTGATCGGAATTGCGCCGATAGCCGGCGGTCCGCGACTAAGTATGCTTGGAGTTTATCCGACGTTCCAAGTGATTGGCGCTCAACTTGCAATGGCATCCGTACTTTTACTTGGTTTCTGGATTAATCACACCCGAGCATCAAACAATGACCGGTCACGCGATGCAGTGTGATATTATATCTTTCTATTACGGCGTTTGTGTCGACCCAGGTCGGTACATGAATAGCGCATTTGTTCGTTCTTATGCATTGAGCTGCGCGACGGCTTCGGAATTCGAAGAGAATATCGACTTGTGCCATGTGATTGGTCCTGCTAGCGGGGCCAAAGTGTCATGACCCTCCGTATGCCCCTTCTTGCCTTGAAGCCGTTTTTCGCCATGCTGATTCTCTTCGGCCTGGTGTTCAGCGTAAGCGTGGACGCGGCGGTATGCGGGCCTGAAATTGGCGAACTTACAAGTGTCGAAGCTGCAAGTAGCGAGACTGGTCAAGACTTGCCGGACAGCCCGAATGAGCAGCATGGCATCTGCGCCCACGGCCATTGCCATCATGGAGTCCAATTTGCAGGCAATGCGGATATCGGGGCCGGTGAGCGTTCATCCGGTGCACAGCATTTCTTCGAACCCGTCGGCCTGACTGCAGTCCAGCAAGCGATTTTGGCGCCCCCTCCTCGAATCTGACGTCCAGTATTGCCGCCGCAATGTCGGCGCGCATTCGGCATGTCAGTAGAGGAAAAATCAATTCATGTTTGCCATTATTTGGCGAGGCGCCCTTTTTGCAGGGCTGAGCCTCGCAGTACTGCCCGGTGCGGTGCGTGCACAAGAACGCGCGGTGTTGACGCTCGACGAAGCTCTCGCGCGTGCGGGTGTGGACGAAAGCGCGCAGGTGCAATCAGACAATCCGCGTTTGATCGGGCCGCAGGCCGAAACGGACGCGGCACGCGCGCTTATCGATCAGGCACGGCTTCGGCCAAATCCTGAGCTTGCCTTTGAAGCGGAGAACATCGCAGGAAGCGGTGCCTTTTCAGGGCTGCAAGCAACCGAATATACGCTGTCTTTGAGTCAGCGCCTCGAGCTAGGCGGCAAGCGGGGCGCACGCATTCGCTCGGCCGAGGCCGAGGCGCGCGTGGCAATGCTTTCTGGAGAATTGTCGGTCGCTGAGCTGAGTCGCATGGTGCGCGAACGCTACATCGAGGCGGTCGCTTCAGCTGCGCGACTGGAACTTGCCCGCGACGTAGTCGAACGCAATCGCGAACTCGCGCGTATAGCTGGCCTGCTTGTCGAAGTTGGCCGCGAGCCGCCGCTGCGCTCGCTTCGTGCAGAAGCGGCCCTTGCTGAAGCCGAGGCGGAGTTTGAAGCCGCGCGAGCTTCAGAGATAGCGGCGCGGAGCGCGTTGGTGGCGCTCTGGGGTGAAACGTCCCCTCCCCCGGACGTGCCATCGGCGTTTCCCGGGATCGAACCTCCTGCGATGCTTCTTGCATCGCCTTCTGCTTTGCGTCTCCAAGTCGCGCGTGCCGAACGCGAGGCGGCGGACGCTGCGATCGACAGGGAGCGCTCTTTGGGTGTTCCCGATCCGGCCATCTCCGCCGGTGTCAGGCGGTTCGAGGAAAGCAGGGATCAGGCCTTCCTAGTGGGCGTCTCGATTCCCCTTCCTTTCCGCAATCGCAATCAGGGTAACATCGCCGCTGCCGAGGCCCGCTTCCGCGCGGCCTCCGCACGCGAGGCTGTCGCCCGCGCGGATTTCGAACTCGAAGTAACCCAGGCGCGCGGCCGCTTTCTCGCCGCCGAGGCTCGTGTAGAGACTCTGTCCCAAACCTCCCTGCCTCAAGCGGAAGAAGCCTTGCGCCTCGTCCGGATTGGGTATCGCAACGGCAGGTTCCCGCTGATCGAGGTTCTGGCTGCGGCCGAAGCCCGCGATGCAATCCGAGAAGCCTTGATCCAAGCCCAGGAAGATCGCGGTCGCCTGGCGGCGCAGTTGATCTGGCTTGGCGCCCAATGAGGAAAATACCCATGAACCGTAAGCGTTTGGCCGTACTGATCGGCCTGATCATTCTTGTTTTTGCGGCTGCTGTAATGCTGTGGCCGGACAACGGCGCAGAACCGCACAGCGAAGAGGAAACCGAAGAAAGCGATCTCCCGGAAGGACTGGTCCTACTCGGCGAAGAGCAGATTCGAAGCTCCGAAATCATGGTCGAGACCGTTGGTGAGGGCTCGGCGGTAGAGCTAGTGTTCCCAGCCACAATCGCCGCTAGCCCCACAGGCAGCGCGCGGATCGATGCGCGAGCGGCGGGCGTGGTGCGGAGCGTTCAAAAAACGCTGGGTGATTACGTCCGGCAGGGTGAAACCATTGCGCGTATCGAAAGTGCGGAAGCGGCAGCTTTGGCATCGCAATTGAGCGCGGCGCGCGCGCGCGTCAACGAATTGTCAGCCGCCTATGAGCGCGAACGCCGGCTTTTCGAAGCCAATGTTACGGCGCGGCAGGATCTCGAAGCGGTGCGCGCCAATCTCCAGGTCGCCCAGTCAGAACTGTCCCGCGCGCAGGCAGCGGTTGCGGCAGCGGGCGTGAGTGGCGACGGTCGGTCTTTGGCGGTTACCAGCCCTCTTGCAGGACGGGTAACGGCGGCGCCTATTGTCCTTGGTTCGTTTGTCGATGCGGGAGAGGAACTCTACCAAATCGTGAATCCTAATGCGATGCAGATCGAAGTCGCGCTCCCCTCTGCAGAAGCGAGCCGTATTCAGCCAGGCGATGAAGCCACGCTGGAACTTGCAGAAAACCGCGAGATCGGAGCGCGGGTCCGCTCCGTCACGCCATCGCTCGATCCTGAGAGCCGCAGCGCGACGGCAGTCCTTTCGCTCACGCGGTCCATCCCCGGTCTTCAACCAGGTGCCTTCCTGCAAGCGCGCATCCGACCTTCGGGCGAGGTCGACACGGGCCGCATGTCGGTGCCCGAAAGCGCGGTGCAGTCACTCGACGGCCAGGAAGTGGTTTTCGTGCGCACGCGCCGCGGCTTCCAGACCCGTCCGGTGGTGACCGGCGCACGTTCCGCAGGCCGCGTGGTGATCGAATCCGGTCTCGAAGCGAACTGGCGGATCGCAACCGAGAATGCCTTCCTGCTCAAAGCCGAACTCGAAAAAGAGGAAGCCGAACATGGACACTGATCGCATGCAGGAAACGGAGCACTCGCACCGCCACGGCCTGATCGGCATGATCCTCGACATGGCCGTGCGTTTTCGCTGGGCCATGGTCGTTTTGACGATCGGTGTCGCCATCTATGGCGTGATGAACCTTCTTCGGCTTCCCATTGACGCCGTACCCGACATTACGAACGTTCAGGTGCAGATCAATACCGAAGCGCCCGCCCTTTCCCCCTCCCAGGTCGAAACGCAGGTAACCTATCCGGTGGAAACCGGTCTCGCCGGGATCGATGGTCTGGAAATGACCCGTTCGATTTCGCGCAACGGGTTCAGCCAGGTTACTGCAATCTTCGAAGAAGGTACTGACATCTATTTCGCGCGGCAGCAGGTCAATGAGCGCCTGACGCCGATCACCGCTTCGCTGCCCGAAGGAGCAGAACCGGTAATGGGACCTATCTCGACCGGTCTGGGCGAAGTGCTCATGTATACGATCGAGTTCGAGCATCCGGGGGGCAAGGAAGCACCGAAGGGCAATGCGGTCGGTTGGCAGTCCGACGGAAGCTTCGTTACCGAACGCGGTGACAGGCTGGATAGCGATGTCGCTAAGGCTGCTTATCTGCGTACCATTCAGGACTGGGTGGTCGCTCCACTCATGCGGTCGGTCGATGGCGTCGCCGGTGTCGATTCCATCGGGGGTTTCCGAAAGCAATATCTCGTACAGCCCGATCCTGCTCGCATGACAGGCTACGGGCTTTCATTCGATGAGGTGATCGATGCGCTGGAAGCCGCCAACCTTGCCGAAGGCGCGAATTTCGTCGAGCGATCAGGAGAAGCCCTGCTGGCTCGTGTCGATGCACGGCTCGGCAGTGTCCAGGACATCGAGCAAGCAGTCATATCTACACGTGGAGGCGTTCCCATTCGCGTGGGAGATGTCGCAACGGTCAGCATTGGCGGTGATCTCAGAACCGGGGCTGCATCGCTGAATGGCGACGAGGCTGTGGTTGGTACCGTCCTCATGCGGGCAGGAGAAAACAGCCGCACTGTTTCAGCCCAGGCCGCTGAGAGGCTTGACGAAGTCCGCGCCTCCCTGCCACAAGGTGTGGTAGCCGAAATCGTCTACAATCGTTCGTCTCTCGTCGATGCAACGATCGCGACCGTCGAGAAGAATCTCGTCGAGGGTGCGCTGCTGGTCATAGCCATCCTGTTCCTTTTGCTCGGCAACATACGGGCCGCAATTATCGCCGCTCTGGTTATCCCTTTTTCGATGCTGATGGCATCGATCGGCATGAACCGGCTCGGAGTGTCAGGCAATCTGATGAGTCTGGGCGCGCTTGACTTCGGTCTGATCGTCGATGGGGCCGTGATTATCGTCGAGAATAGTGTGGCACGTCTTGCGGCCAGACAGGAGCATGAGGGCCGGCTCCTGACACTTGGCGAACGGCTGACGGAAACGCGGCTTGCCGCGCAGGAGATGATCAAGCCGACTGTCTATGGTCAGGCGATTATCCTTCTGGTGTTCGCACCGTTGCTGACCTTCACCGGAGTCGAGGGCAAGACGTTCTCGCCGATGGCCATCACGGTCATGCTGGCGCTCGCGTCGGCATTCGTACTCTCGCTGACTTTCGTCCCGGCGATGATCGCGATCCTGCTGAACAAAAAACTGACGGAGAAGGAAGTCAAACCGATCCGGATCGCCAAGGAACGCTATGGGCCTCTTGTCCGCAAAGCCATCGCCCGCCCTTGGCCGGTGATCGGGGCCGGTGCCGGCATTTTTGCCGTTGCTGCTCTGGTGTTCAGTTTCCTTGGCAGCGAGTTTACACCGCAGCTCGACGAGCGCGATATCGCGGTGCAATCATTGCGAATCCCTTCCACATCTCTCGAGCGGTCTCTGGCGATGCAGCGGCGAGTAGAAGATCGATTGGAGGAATTTCCGCAAGTGCAGCTGGTATTCTCACGTACCGGTACTGCGGAAGTGGCCAGCGACCCGATGCCGCCCAACGCCTCCGATGCGTATGTGATCCTGAAGCCGCGCGATGAATGGCCTGACCCGGATCTTTCGAAAGATGATCTGGTGGCAGAAATGGAGAGTGCTCTGGGAGGCCTGGTTGGCAATCTCTATGAGTTCAGCCAACCAATCGAACTTCGCTTCAACGAACTGATCGCTGGCGTGCGCGGCGATGTCGCGGTCAAGATCTACGGCGACGACCTGACCGCCATGACCTCGGCAGCGAACGAGGTCGCCGGGATTTTGCGCGAGGTCGAGGGAGCTGCGGATGTTAAAGTCCAGCAGGTCACCGGTTTCCCAACGCTTGATATTGCCTTCGATCGTCCAACGATCGCTCGATATGGGCTGAAGGTCGAAGACGTCGCTCAATCCGTCGCAATTGCTTTGGGCGGGCGGCCTGCCGGGCTGGTCTTTGAAGGCGATCGAAGGTTCGAGGTCGTCGTTCGGCTTTCGGATGCGACACGCGATGATTTCGATCAGCTTGGTGCATTGCCGGTGCTGCTTCCGAACGGAGCGACCATACCGCTGCGCTCGGTCGCCGAATTCCGGGTTGTGGATGGCCTTGCCGAAGTCCGCCGTGAACAGGGACGCAGGCTGGTGATCGTTTCCTCCAACGTGCGCGAGCGCGATCTTGGCTCCTTCGTTGAGGAAGCGAGGGCGAATGTCGAGGCGCAGGTCGAATTGCCCGCTGCAGCCTTCATCGAGTGGGGCGGCCAGTACCAGAACCTTCAGGCTGCGCAGGAACGGTTGCAGATCGTTATCCCGATCGCTTTCGCGGTTATTCTCCTGTTGCTCTATATGGCAGTCGGAGGCTGGGTTCCCGCTCTGGCTGTTTTCAGCGCGATCCCGCTCGCCCTCGCTGGCGGCATCTTCTCGCTGGCTCTGCGCGGAATGCCGTTTTCGGTTTCGGCGGCAGTCGGGTTCATCGCCCTCTCGGGCGTGGCGACCCTCAACGGTCTCGTGATGGTGACTGCAATACGCCAGCGTCTGGACAAGGGGATGGCGCTCGATGAGGCCATCGTGGAAGGCGGACTGGCGCGCTTGCGTCCAGTATTGATGACGGCTCTGGTCGCGTCGCTCGGGTTTGTCCCCATGGCGATCGCGACCGGCACTGGAGCGGAGGTTCAACGGCCTCTGGCAACGGTGGTCATTGGCGGTCTGATCACCGCCACTGCGCTCACCTTGTTCGTCCTTCCCGCGATCCTGAAGCTCGTCTTCGCCACCAGAAAGGATGACCGGACGTGGCGTCAACGCTGGTGGGACCGCCTGCGCCGCAACGTCACTCCCGAGGAACGGCAAGAGCTGCAAGAGGTTACGTGAATGGAGAGCATCAATGATTAGTAGCCAGCTCAGTGTGACTCTTGCCGGCGCCCTGATACTTTCAAGTGTTCCAGCATCGGCGCAGGATCAGAGCACGCTTGTTCCGATCGCCGGTGTCTGGAGCCTTGGTGAAACGCGGTCTTGTGATAGCGGACCGGCCTGGGTGTTTTTCGCAGATGGCTATTATGCCGAAGTGCAGCTTCCGGACGGTGGCCCCGCCGCCGTCGGAATTTGGCGAGACGAGGGCGATGCCATCGCTTACACCCACGCGCACATGCCATTTGAAGGTCATGAACGGCCGATGCGGGTTCGTCATCTTACCATCGAAGAGCGCACCGCCGAAAAACTGACAACCCGCAATTATCGCGGTGTCACGCGCACGTTTCACCGCTGTCCAGCGAATTCGCTGAAAGTGCCGGCAGGTCAGGACGCACATTGACGCTTTCGTTACGCAATATGCGGGCTTCGCTAGTCCCTATTCGGGTTTCGCGAACCTGCAAGCTTACGGGTCTGCGGCACCGGGAGCGGTCAATTTCCAATGGGAAGCAATAGGCAATGACGCGAACCATCGAACTCGAAGTCTCACCGCTCCTTCCCGACATCCCGAGCGAAACCGATCATTGCATCGCGCGCTTGCAGTCTTTGCTCAGCTCGCGGATCGGCGTGCACGAGGTCACGATATTGCCCGGCGAGAAAGATGCATCCGCCCGACTAGCGATATCATACGATGCCGATCGCCTGACTGTCGCCCGCATCAAGGAGTTGGCCCATGTGGCCGGAGCGGAAATCTCCGAACGCTACGGACACGTTGTCTGGCAAGCCGATGGCATCAATTCCACCCGCCGTGCCCAAACGGTCGCGGACCTGCTGGCCAGCAAACCCGGTATCCTCGAAGCAAATGCTGATGCGAGCGGGAGGTTCATCGCCGAGTACGACCGTCAGCTAACCGATGAGCCTAGGATTGCTGGCGAGCTCAAGAACCTCGGCGTGTCGGTTCTGGCGGGCGATGTCGCCAGGAACGCCGAGCACTCTTCCAAAGACCATGATCACGATGATGAAGATCGTGCCGGGCACAGTCATGGTGGCATTTTCGGCGCGAACACCGAACTCTATTTCTCGCTCGCCTCGGGCGTATTTCTCGCGACCGGGTTCGGGATTGAGAAGCTATGGTCTGGGCATCCAGGATGGCTGCCATTCGCATGCTATCTCGCGGCGTATTTCTTTGGCGGATTCTTTACCGTCCGAGAGGCGTGGGACAATTTGCGCCTGCGCCGGTTTGAAATCGACAGCCTCATGCTTGTCGCCGCTGCGGGCGCCGCCTTTCTCGGGGAATGGGCCGAAGGCGCGCTATTGCTGTTCCTGTTCAGTTTCGGCCACGCGCTCGAACACTACGCGATGGGCCGCGCCAAGAGGGCGATCGAGGCGCTCGCCGAGCTCGCGCCGGAAACGGCACGAGTAAAACGTGGAGATGACGTCGTTGAGGTTCCGGTCGAGGAGCTTGCGCTAGGCGACGTCGTAATCGTGCGTCCGAACGAACGCCTTCCGGCTGACGGCTTCATCTTGGACGGCGTCAGTGCCATCAATCAGGCTCCGGTGACCGGGGAAAGCGTGCCGGTCGACAAGAGCGCGGTTTCGAATATCGCTTCTGCGCGCGCAAATCCTGACAATCTTGCGGATGACAATCGCGTCTTCGCAGGGACGATCAACGGATCGGGCGCGCTCGAAGTGGAAGTGACCCGGCGATCGAGTGACACGACCCTCGCCAAGGTCGTCCAAATGGTGAGCGAAGCCGAGGCTCAGCAATCTCCTACCCAGCGCTTCACGCAGCGCTTTGAGCGAATTTTTGTGCCTGCCGTGCTCGCTTTGGCCGGCCTGCTCCTTTTCGCCTGGGTTGTCATCGACGAGCCGTTCCGCGACAGTTTTTACCGGGCGATGGCGGTGCTTGTGGCTGCCAGCCCCTGCGCTTTGGCGATCGCGACCCCGAGCGCGGTCTTGTCCGGAGTAGCCAGAGCAGCACGCAGCGGCATTCTGGTAAAGGGCGGCGCGCCGCTCGAGGATCTCGGCGCGCTCAAGGCCATCGCGTTCGACAAGACCGGTACTCTTACCGAAGGCGAGCCCCGCATGACCGATGTCCAACCCGCGCAGGGTGTATCTGAAAACGAACTGCTTGCGATTGCCTCGGCGGCTGAAAATCTGAGCGATCATCCCCTAGCACAGGCGATTGTTAGGGACGGCAAGCAGCGGCTTGGCGATGAGGCACTGCCCGAAGCTACAAGTCTTGAAAGCTTCACAGGCAAGGGGATCACCGCGCTTGTCGGCGGTGAGCGGGTGTGGATCGGAAAGCTCGAAATGTTCGGGCAAGACGGGGTCCCTCAGCTCGGTGCCGAACTGTCGGATGCTATCGAGTCCATGCGCGAGCGCGGGCGGACGACGATGGGCGTTCGCTCGGAAACGCGCGATCTTGGAGCGATCGGTTTGCTCGACACGCCGCGGGCGGCAGCAAAGGCGACGCTCGAAGCGTTGCGCGGCCTCGGGATCACCCGAATGATCATGATCTCGGGCGACGACCAAAGAGTGGCCGATGCGGTTGGAAAGGAAGTCGGCCTCGACGAGGCCTGGGGCAATCTCATGCCCGACGACAAGGTCAAGGCCATCCGCAAGCTTGCCGGCCAGGACAAGGTTGCGATGGTCGGAGACGGGGTTAATGACGCTCCGGCCATGGCGAACGCAACGGTCGGAATAGCAATGGGGGCTGCCGGCTCGGACGTTGCATTGGAGACAGCCGATGTCGCGCTGATGGCCGATGATCTCGCCCGACTGCCTTTCGCCGTCGATCTGAGCCGACAAACCCGGTCAATCATCCGGCAGAACATGATCGTCAGTCTCGGAATTGTTGTCGTGCTCATCCCGGCAACCATTTTCGGTCTCGGGATAGGCCCCGCTGTCGCGGTTCACGAGGGATCAACGCTAATCGTGGTCGCCAATGCGCTTCGCCTTCTGGCGTATAAAGAGAAGGGCAGCACAAAAGACATAGCAGAGAAGCCAGTATGAGCTGCAACGATGACTTCGATCTGGATTCGGCGGACAAGCGACGCACATTGTGGATCGTATTGTGGCTCAACGTCGCAATCGCGGTTGGTTTCTTTGTCGTTGCCTATTTTGCGGACTCGAACGCGCTCTTGGCCAACGGGCTCGACAATTCGTCGGACGCGCTTGTCTACGCTCTCAGTCTCCTTGCGCTGAGTCGACCGCGCTCCTGGAAGCGAGGCGCAGCGCGCTTTTCTGGCGTCATGCTTTTGATCTTTGCCGGCGGAGTGATTGCTGATGCCGTCAGGCGGTTTGTTGAAGGTTCTGAGCCGGGTGGCATCCTGATGATCGCGATGGCTGCCGTCGCGGGCATAGTGAACCTCTATTGCCTTCGCCTGTTGCAAAAGATGCAGAACAAGGACGTCAACATGCGGGCCGCCACCACATTCAGCTTCAATGACTTCATTTCGAACGGCGGGATTATCATCGCTGGCGTCATCGTTATGATCACAGGCGCGAACTGGCCGGACCTTGTGGTCGGCATCGCTGTGGCTGGCATAGCTCTTTACGGCGGGATCGATATCCTGCGCGACGCGCACAGTGACAAGCACGACGAGGCGGGAACGGTTCATGGCGAAACACGGGAATGAGCCTCGTCCACGAGATATTTGTAACTGAGGATTTGTCGGCGATCCTGACCTTGGCGATGCTGGCAAGCCTCGGCCTGGGTGCTGGCGTTGTCTGGGAAGAAAAGCACGGGCCTACCCCGAACGAAAATGGGTTCGCGGCGGCCGTCCACTCTGGCGCCCTTGCCGCACTTGCGCTTGTTTTGACCGGTCCTGCAGTTGGACAAGCAAGGGGTGACTTCATAGACGCAGCCCTGCTCCCCGCTGGCGGGACTCTCTATCTTCTGGCGGTGCTGATCGGAGGCTGGGCTTCGCATCGCGACTCAGTTGGAACCCTGTCCGACGCCGTGGGAAGACGCGGGCCGAAGATGACCATTGCGCTTCAAGGCGGTATTGCGCTGGGGTTTGGTGGCATCGCTCTGGGTGCAGCAGCAGCCGTGTCTGTCTTCGCCGGTTTCGCAGCAACACTAGGGGTTGGAATCACCTTTTTCCTGGTGGGGCGAAAGACAACAGCCGGATTTCGCGACAGCGCGATGAAACGCATGGATCGTCTAGCGATCCATGTTTTTCTGTCACTCGCCTTTGTTGCCGCAGCGGTAGCCGGGTTTTGGCTTCTCCACGGCATGAGCGAAACAGCGGACGCGCGGTTGGCAATTCTACTCGCAGGATACTTTCTTGTCTGGTCGGTTCATTTTTTGCTGCAAATCCCGGGCAGACTGGGAGGTTTGAATTTGGCAGCACTCGCGGCCTTCATCTCCGGGCTTGCGATGTTCGGAATGATTGCAGTCGGATTTAACGCCGCGATCGGAGCAATCGATAATTCCGATGCGATCCTTCAGCATCCGGATACCGCCGGCAACAAAATCGCAAATAGCGGAGAAAAGTGATGGCGCACTCGCACGATCAAGCTGGCCACAGTCACGGCGAGGAAAACCTTAGCGATCGTCAGCTGATCCTCGCGGTCGCGATCAATGTCCTCCTGACCCTTGCCCAGATTGTCGGCGGCATCCTTTCAGGGTCACTGGCGCTTATCGCGGATGCATTGCACAACTTCAGCGATGCGGCCTCTCTTGGTCTTGCGTGGTTTGCGCGACGCATAGGCCGGCGTCCGGCGGACAAGCTGATGACCTTCGGCTACGCCCAGGGAGAAGTGGTCGCCGCACTCATCAATCTGACGACCTTGCTGATCATCGGATTCTATCTGATCGTTGAGGCGATCAACCGTTTCGCCGCGCCGCAGCCGGTCGAAGGCTGGACCGTGATCTGGGTTGCCGGGATCGCACTTGTCATCGATCTCGTCACCGCATTCATTGTCTATCGCGGCGCGCATGACAGCATTAACATGAAGGCTGCCTTCCTTCATAACGTTTCGGACGCGCTGGCCTCGATCGGTGTGATCGTCGCCGGAGTGCTAATTATTCTATACGATCTCGTCGTCGCCGATCTCATCATCACTCTCATCATCGCGGCCTATGTCATCTGGCAGGGCGCGACGCTCCTACCGCGAACCGTTCGTCTGCTGATGGGAGCAGTGCCGGACGAGGTGGAATTTGATCAGATGGTTGAAAACCTGCGCGCGCTTGGCGGCGTGCAGGATATTCACCACGTCCATGTCTGGAATCTGGGAGAACATCACCGGGCGCTCGAAGCCCATCTCACTCTTGTTGATTACTCCCAAACAGCATTCGAGGGAGTCAAGCGACGCGCGCGGGCGATGCTGGAAAAGGATTTCGGCATCGCACATGTCACTTTCGAGCCCTGCCTCGCTACGGACTGCGATGATGCGCTGATCCCTGCCCACCCGGCACCCAACAACGGGAAAAACACGGTCGGTGATTAAGCTTTCGCTGGCCTGTTCCTGCCCGGCCGTTCGCAGACCCTGAGCCCTCATCGCGCGCCGGTCGCGGACGGTATTGCAGTCCAGAACCGATGCACCGCGAGCCGCCCTCACCCAATATGGGCATAAAAGCCTACTACTGCTATTGCGAATACGTCTCAATAGCAGTAGTAGGCTGGTAAATGTCTCGAAAGGATTCTTCACATGTATCGCGCTACCGCCTCGCTCATAGCAATTGCACTGGCCGCCCCTGCTTACGCCAATGAAAAAGACCCGACCGATGAGCGGCAATCGCAGGACGGGATAGCAAACCCAAGCGAATCGATTATCGTGATTGGCGGTCGCATCGATGCGTATGAAGTGGCCGGTGCGGCGGACCTAATCGATGGCGAGGAACTGAGCGAATTCGAGCATGGTGACGTCAACCGTGTCCTGCGCCAGGTGCCGGGGGTCAACATTCAGGAAGAGGACGGTTTCGGGCTATTCCCGAATATTGGCTTGCGCGGCGCGCCGGTCGAACGGTCGAGCAACATCACCTTGATGGAAGATGGCGTTCTCATTGCCCCTGCCCCCTACGCCGCTCCGGCCGCGTATTACTTTCCCGCGATCGGTCGAATGGACGCAGTCGAAGTGATCAAGGGCGCGGGCTCGGTACGCTATGGTCCTCGCACGATCGGCGGGGCCATCAATTTCCGATCGACTCCGATACCGACCGAGAGCCTGGCTGGCGAAGCTTCCGGCCAGCTTGGTTCTCGCGGCTATTATCAGGGTCATGGCTGGATTGGCGCTAGTGCCGACAATTTCGGGGCGATGGTAGAAAGCTATCAGCAAGGCAGTGACGGGTTCAAGACGATAGATGGGCTTCCCGGCGCCGAGACCGGTTTTCAACGTCAGGACTATCGCGCCCGCTTCGCCGTCCACACCAACCCAGATTCGCCGGTCGATGCTCGCCTCGAGTTCGCCTATGGTCGATCCGAACTTGAGGCGAACGAAACCTATTTGGGCCTCGCCGACGCGGATTTCGCGAGCGATCCGTACCGGCGCTATTCGGCCAGCCAACGCGACGTTTTCACGGGCGAGCACGATCAATATCGGCTCACCGGCACCCTCCGGTTGCCCGACGACACGCAGTTCGCGGTTACCCTATATCGCAACGATTTCACACGAAGTTGGTCGAAGCTACAGGACATCGATTTCGATGGTGATGGCAGCTTTGATGCCATCCAACCCGTTTTCGATGCTCCCTCCTCAAACGAGAGAGGCCTCGCAATCCTGCGAGGCGCAGACAGCGCTGAAGGTGCCCTTCGCATTCGCAACAACAACCGCGTCTATCGGAGCGAAGGCGTCCAGCTTTCGTTCGAAAGACCTTTCGAGACCGGCGAGGTCAGGCACAACCTGGCTGCGTCGCTCCGGTATCACGAGGATGAAGAAGACCGGTTGCAGAATGAGGAATTCTATACGCAAACGGATGGAGATCTCGTTTTCGTCCGGCAGACGGCTCCGGGCGCTCAAGCCAATCGCGAGGCGAAGGCGAAGGCGATCGCTTTCTATCTGGAGAACCGGATCGAGATCGGCGGGCTTACTCTGACACCCGGCATTCGGTACGAAGGCATCGACCTTACTCGACTGGACTATGATCGAGCCGACCCCGCTCGTCTCGATGGACCTGCGCGCATACGCAAGACCAACGTTGACGAATGGCTTCCCGCACTCGGTGCAACCTATGCACTGGGAGACGTGCTGTTGATTGCAGGCGCTTCGCGCGGTTTTTCTCCCCCCGGGCCCGGAAATCCGGAGGCACGAGCCGAGAAAAGCTGGAACTATGAATTTGGTGGGCGTTTTCGGAATGGCGCCATTCAAGCTTCCGCGATTGCGTTTTATTCCGACTATTCCAATCTGCTCGGAAACTGCACACAATCCGTGGGGTGTAGCGTCGGGGATATTGGCGACCAGTTCAATGCTGGGGCCGTCTCCGTGAAGGGGTTGGAGCTGGCAGCTTCGACGGAGCATCAAGTGGGTAGGGAAATTTCTATTCCCTTCTCGGTGGTTTACACGCTCACCGACGCGCAATTCGAAAGCAGTTTCGAGAGTGCGTTCTTCGGTTCCGTGTCCCAGGGCGACGCACTCCCCTACATCGCTCGCCACCAATTCTATGCCGAAACGGGGCTCGCATTTGGACCGGCATCCTTGCTCGTGAGCGCCAATTACACATCGCAAGTACGCACCGAAGCAGGTAGCGGGGATATTTCGCCCGATGAGCGTATTGACGAAAGGATTGTCTTTGATCTCGCCGGCCGGTTTGCGCTGACGGAAGGTCTCTCTTTGTTTGCCAGAGTGGATAATCTGTTCGACAATGCTTATGCTGTAGCGCGTCGGCCTTCGGGTTTGAGACCGGGGGCTCCCCGGCGCTTCGTAGCAGGCGCTAGCGTGCGCTTCTGAGTATCTACGCCGGCCGATGATCGCGCAATCTTGTAGGAGGCGGGAGCGCCAGTGAGCATTTCCGCCTCACTAAATGCAGGTGAGGTCGAGACTCACGCAATCGATTGCGCCGACATTCGACGTGCCGCAGGCCACACACCCGCCAAAATATGAGGACGGCGGACACCTCCCCCAGAATAAATAGGAGTTTTGACATGACCCTCTCCATTGGCTCGACAGCTCCCGATTTCACAGCGGAAACGACCCAAGGCACCATCACCTTCCATGATTGGATGGGCGACAATTGGGCTATCCTGTTTTCTCATCCAAAGGCATTTACCCCGGTTTGTACGACCGAGCTGGGTTACATGGCCGGTCTCGGCGAGGAATTTGCCAAACGCGACACCAAGATTCTCGGCCTGTCGGTCGACAGCAGCCAAGACAATCGCGACTGGCTACCCGATATCGAGGCGGTCAGCGGCAATAAAGTCGATTACCCGGTGGTCGGCGACAGCGACCTGAAGGTGGCCAAACTCTACAATATGTTGCCCGCCGAGGAGACTGGCAGTGCGGAGCAAAGAACCGCAGCCGACAATGCTACCGTTCGCGCCGTCTATATCGTTGGCCCGGACAAAAAAATCCGTGCGATGCTACTCTATCCGATGAGCAGCGGACGCAATTTCGAAGAAGTGCTCCGATTGCTCGATTCAGTCCAGCTCACCGAAAGTAAAGGCGTGGCAACCCCGGTCAATTGGCAGAGTGGGGATGACGTCATCATTCCACCGTCTGTTTCCGATAAAGAAGCGAAAGCGCGCTTCCCGCAAGGTTTCACAACGCTGCGCCCCTATCTGCGCACGGTTAAAATCGACTGACCAGCGCAAGCGGATGTGGTGTATTTGGGCTCGAACTCAACAGGGGAACCCGCATGAAGCTAGACAAAAGCAGTCACGCAACTGCGGCTTCTGCCGCATTACGATTTGGCACCGACGAATTCGTAAGCGCATCCTGCCAGAAACTCGCGGAAATGGAGTTCGTTCAGCTCTCGGCGGGCTGGTAGCCACGGGCGGAATTCTTCGTATTCGCGCGAGACGCCGAACGGTTTCGTAGCGAATATTCCGATTTCAATCAGCCATCGCGGCCAGCGCTCGGGGTGCTTCAGGCCAAGCAGGGCCATCCGGCCACCCGTCGGGAGAGCAGCTGAGGCGCGCTCGATGATCGCGGCGTAGTCAGGTGGCATTTCCAGTCGAAAGGTGCTGATGACTGCGCTGGTCTCGCTCGGAAAGCGGAAGGCGGCTACGTCTGACTGCACAAATTCGACATTGCTAGCTCGCAGGCGCTTCGCTCGTCGACGGGCTTGGTCGAGCATGCCTTGCGAAAGGTCGACCAGCGTCACCTTGCCGCTTGGTCCTACTCTCTCAAGCAGAAACGCGAGGTTTGCGCCGGTGACAGCACATAGATCGATCACATGGTCACCGGCCTTGAGTTCAAGCCGGTTAACCAGATCGCGTCGCCAGCGACCAAGACCGGCCCACCGAAACCCCGACACCAATCGGTCATAGATTCCCGCGTTCTTGTCGTAGAGACGTTCAACCTGTTCGTTGGATAGAATTGCCATGGCGCGTGCTAGCGAACCTCGTCCGAAGAGATGGTGAAAACCTCCGCGAGGTCGTCCGGGTATGGCATTGGCGCGAATGCGCTCACGTTTGCGCGTCCGGTATTGCCCCAGGGGAGCCGTCCGGTGAGATTACCAAGGGGAGCGAGCGCAAGACGTATGACCTGCCCCAGAACTTCGCGGCCATCGCGGGTTTCAACTGCATAGCCCAGCATCGTCATATGTGAACGAAGGTGCGGCCCGAAGAAGCCCTGGCCCAGAATATGTTCCCGCTCGAGCGCGGTCCAAGCCAAAGCCCGGTCACCAGACTGCCTGGCGGCACGGAAAACGCGCCGCTCAGCTTCGATAAGTTCAATAATGTCCTTCTTTGCCACAGGATTTTACCGTTCTGCTTGCATCTTCGAATCGTCTTATGCACCTTGTAGTGGCTACAAGGTCAAGCATTGCGAGAAACCCATGAAGATTGGTGCCCTGGCGCGGAAGACCGGCACGACCGCCGAAACGATCCGCTACTACGAACGGACCGGATTGCTGGAGGAACCACCACGCACCGCCGGAAACTACCGGGACTATGGCCCGACCGAATTGGCCAGATTGCGGTTTATCCGCCGCGCACGCGACCTCGGCTTCACCATGGCGGAGGTGCGCCAATTGCTTTCTTTGTCGGATGATCCATCGCAATCGTGCGAAGCCGTGGACTCTATTGCCAGCCTCCACCTACGCGAAGTGGATCGGAAGCTTGGTGACTTGCGAAAACTGCGAACCGAACTGCGCCATATGGTCGACGACTGCCAGCACGGAGCGGTTGGCGAATGCCGGATAATCGAAGTGCTTTCCGGCTAGCGGGACAGCGCGCGTTTATTCGAGCGGTGACGGGACGCAAACCATGATCATCTCGAAATTCGGGGCGTGTTCTGACATATCTCGTCGGTGCGTTCGACAACAGAACCGATCCAGTCATCGATCTCGGCTTCGACCCAAACCGTGCAACGGGGACCGAGCGAACGCGACTTTGGAAAACGGCCTTCGCGCATCCGCTGATAGATTGCCGTTCGGCGCAGGCCCACGCGCGCCATGACCTCGGGAAGACGAATGAGCCGGTCTGGCGTTGGCTCGACAGGAACGGCTTCCGCGTCCGTTTCGAGACCAGTCGTCATTTCAGAGAGCGAAGCTTTGTTCATCCTGCCGCTCCAGTTGCGCGAGGTGATCCGACAGGAGACCGGCGGTGCGGTGAGCGGTCCCCTTTGCCCAGCGCGGTCTCACATCGAGCAGCCTCTCGCCCAGCGCTTGATCCAAAGCAGACGGCAACTCGCTTATGAAGGTTTCAAGAAATTCCAGCACGCCGCTATTCTGCCAATCCTTGCTACGCTGCGAGTACCCCGCGAGTGCCAGCATCAGGGAGGTGCGCGGCGCGTGACCGCTCGCGTCAAGGATGGCCAGCGCCTCAAGCAGTGTGGCTGACCTTGTCCCGGCGAGGATGCGTCGGAGCGCGTCCTTGTTGATATTCGTCTGTGCGGCAATCGTCCGCCGGGACTTGCCACTTTCGTCCACGGCATGGTCGAGGAAAGCGGCGACTCCTCGCGATAGTTCTCCCCATTTGTCGTTTGTGTTTCGCGCCATTGTTCCTGCTTCCGGTGATCTTTAGCGAATCACCAACAGGCTAGGCGACGCGTCAAACTGTAGGAAAGGAAAAAGAACAAATAAGGAACTCGTAGGAAACTGGCTCATCGTCACACGATTTGATTCGCGCAGAGTCCGGTCCCTCGATCTCAGATTTCGGTATGGGTGGCGCAATGATCGGTATTCTTGGCCGCAATGTCTGCACCGGTCGCGCAAAGCCCGGTCAGATTGCCCAGAATCGACGATTTCTCTTGGTCGGAATGCCGCGTGCGGCAGTTTCCGTTTTCCTACACCCTGCCTTCCAATCGAGGAAAGAACATACAGCGAACGCATCGCTGCCAATGTTCGAAACGGAGTTCCTCGATGAACAATGCAATCACCCTTCCCCGCCCATCCGTCAAAGGCATTCGTGCCCGCGACTATATTCTTCCGGCCGCGATTGCGGTCGCCTGCGCCGGTGCCGCCTATGCCGGTGCCGACACGACCTTTGATCCGGCGCTGCAGAAGTTCACTGACTTCCTCGAAGGTTCGGGCGGCAAGATCATCACCGTCCTCAGCCTTGCCGGCGGTTTGATCGCGCTCGCCTCGGGCCGCTTCGCCCTTGGGCAGGTCGCGGTCCCGGTCGGTGTCGGAATTGGCGTCGGCACAGGCGTGCCGATCGTCACCTCGGTCGTGACCGCAACCATTTGATCGCGGTCTAACGACGGGAGGGCGGCATGGCCGACAGATACCTCGTTCCACGGCGGCTCGACGACCCGGAGCTCATCGGCTTCTGGACCATCGACGAGTTTGCGGGACTGCTCGTCCCCTTCGCGTGGGGCATCCTTTCGCAGCACATCATCATCGGCACCGGCCTATCGGTCATGACCTGGTTCGCCCTTCGAAAGGCGAAGGCATCAGGCGCAGGGTCGAAACTGGTCCATGCTGCCTACTGGTATCTGCCGGGGAGCTTCCTCGGGCTGAAAGCCACGCCGCCCTCCCACTGCCGCCTGCTCGCAGGCTGAGGGAGGACCCAAGTGAAACACGAATTCGCCTATGAGGAAGCGCAGCGTCACCTCAAACAGCGCAACCGCTTCGCCGCGCTGTCAGCCGTGCTGGGCCTTACCAGCCTGCTGGCGGTCGGCGCGGCGGCGACGCGCGAGGAAAGCGTCATTTTGGTGCCTGTCACGACCGAGCGCCTGACGCTCGGGAGCGGCGGTACCGATGCGCACTACCTCGAACTCGTAACCCGCGACACCGCGCTCATGCTGCTCAATCGCGCACCCGAGAGCCTCGACTACTGGATGGAACAGGTCCTCAAGGTGGCAGATCCGTCAGCGCACGGGAGCCTCAAGGCCGAGCTCGTCAAGATCGTCGACGAGCAGCGCGGTTCGGACATCAGCCAGGCCTTCGTCATCTCGCGGATGGAGGTCGACGCGCAGGCGCTCACCGCTGTCGTCACCGGCACGCTCAAGACCTTCGTCGGTGCGCAGGTGATCGCAAGCCAAGAGCGCAGCTTCGAATTCAGCTGGAACCGCCGCGGCCTCAGTCTCGGCCTCACCGGCTTCCGCCAGCTCCCAACCGAAAACGAGGAGGAGAACCCATGACACTCCTATCCCGCCCCTTCCCCGCCGCGCTGACCAGCGTTGCGCTGGCAATCGCCACGGCCGCCTACGCTTCACCGGCACATGCCGACCAGTTCGTCGAGGCCGCTGATGGCGCCGCGATCGACTGCGTGCTCGCGCGCGGCGCGCTGACCCGTATCGCCCTCATCGAGGACGGTTTCGCCAATGTCTCGAAGATGGCGAGCGGTTTTCCCTACAACGATTTCGAGGTGACCCACGAGCCGGTGCGCGGCGACATCTATGTCTCGGTGCCGCTGCAATATGCGAGCGCCAAGGTCAGCTTCTTCGCGACGAGCAGCGCGGGCTATGTCTACAAGTTCACCTGCCGCGTCGAAGGCGAGGAAGCGAGCCAGCTCTTCGTCACCAATCCCGCGCTCGCCAAATCCCAGGCGAGTGAATGGGAAGGCGCAGCAGTGACGCGCGACGAGGCCGCGATCCGGCTGATCGAAGCGATGGCCAGCGATGGGGTCCTGCCGGGCTTCCGCGCCCGTGCCGAACTTTCGCGACCACGCCACACCGACAGCCTCGAAGTGCAGCAGGTCGCGGAATACGAAGGCGCCGAACTGATCGGCCAAGCCTTTACTCTCCGTAATCTTGGCCCGGCACTCGTCGACCTTGCCGGTGAGCGCGAGGCGCCCGCCGGGGCGCTGGCCTTTGCCTATGGCCGCAACTCCCTCGAGCCCGGCGAGAGCACGCAAGCCTTCCTTGTCTTTACCAAGGGAGGGCTCAAATAATGGCCGATACCGACACAAGCTATACGCCCGCGGCAGCGCCAAAGGACGAGACGCGCGGCGAAGCCCGGCGCGATCTCAACCGCACGGTCGCGCAGCGCCAGAAGCTGTTGCTTGCCGGGATCGGCGGCGTGGCGCTCATCGCCGGTTCGATGTTCATCTTCGGCGGCGAGGATGAAGCGAGCGCCGACGGCGCGGGCGCAACCACGATCGAGACCGGCGCGCTGGTCAATCGCAATCTCTCGCAGCGCGAATTCGTCGCCACTTACGGCAACCGCCTCGATGCGCAGGGCAAGGCGATCAAGGACCTGCAGGAGACCCAGCTTCCCAGGGCTTCGATCGAGCAGGAGCTCGAAACGCTGCGGGGCGAGAACGCGCGGATGCTGAGCGACGGGCAAGCTGCGATCGATGCGATCTCGGCGGAGAACGCTGCCTTGCGCTCGGAACTCGAAACCGTCCGCACCAATCCCCCAGTTGCGCCGGTGGCCGCAGTCGATCCGCGGGCTCCGGGCTTCGCTCCCGGACCGCTCGAGCCACCCAGCGAACCCAAGGCAAGCCTGCTGAGCTTCTCAAACGACAAGCCGGGCACCGCCAAGGCCAAGGCAACCGAAAGCGCGCCGGCGCTGCTGCTCGAGGCAAGCCGCGATTACCTGCCGCCCAACAGCTATGCACCTGCCACCGTAATCGTCGGGGTCGACGCCTCGACCGGGGTCACCAGCCAGAGCGATCCGCTGCCCGTGGTGCTGCGGATCACCGGTCCGGCGCGCTCGGTGCTGCAGGGCAACAAGCTCCTCACCACCGATCTCACCGGCTGCCTCGTCAACGGCGCGGCGCGAGGCGATCTCTCGGCCGAGAAGGTTTACGTCAAGCTCGTGCGCATGACCTGTGCGCAGCCCGGCGGACGCTTCGCGGTGAGCGAAGTGAAGGGATTCATCGCCTTCGCCGGCAAGTCGGGCGTGCGCGGCAATGTCGTCAGCCGCGAAGGCAGCCTCGTCAGCCAGGCGCTGCTCGCCGGAATCGTCGGCGGCTTCGGCCGCGGCTTCTCGGCCAATGCCAACGGCATCTTTGCGCAGCCTGTCGGCAGCGACGGCAAGCGCGACGCGCTCTCGCCGACCGACATCCTCGCAGGCGGCCTGGGCCAGGGCGCGGGCGAAGCCGCCGACACCGTCAGCAAATACCTCATCGAACGCGCAGAACAGTACCAACCCGTCGTCGAGATGCCGACCGGCATCGCAGTCGAGATCGTCTTTCTCGACGGCGTCCATGTCAGGAGCACACCCCAATGAACTACTCGAACCAGCGGCCCGGCCTCAAGGCGCGCGCCGCGCACATATCGCTCGCCGCCGCCAGCGCAGCAGCCCTCCTTACAAGCGGCGTCGCGATCGTAACCGCCATGCCCGCGCAGGCCGCGATCACGCGAGATGTGGTTGAAGCGCTCAAGCTTCGTCTGCCCAGAACGCCGATCGACGCGCTCGATTGCACGACATTCGCGCCATGGTGCGAGGTCGTCTCGGGAGAGACGCTGTTCTACATCGACGAAGCGGCACGCTACCTCTTCGTCGGGCGGCTCTACGACATGGAGGAGCGGCGCGACGTGACTGCCGCGCGCCTGCTCGAACTCAACCCCGACCTGCTCGCCGCCGGCGCAGCCCGCCACGCCGGCGAGGACACTGGAGGGCGCCATGACGTTGCCGAAACCCGCGACAGGCAGGTCGCGACGCATGTCGATCTCAAAGCCCTTCCCAAGGAAGGCGCGATCCTGTGGGGCAATCCCAAGGGGCCGAAGCTGGTTGTCTTCTCGGATTTCCAGTGCGGCTACTGTAAGCGGCTCACCGGCGAACTCGAGAAGGCAGGCGTTCTTGTAGAGGAACGGCCGATCTCGATCTTCGGCGCATCGAGCCGGCGCAGGTCCGAGGCGGTGCTCTGCGCCGCCGATCCGATCGGGGCGCTCCATGCCGCCTATACCGGCAAGCACCTCGAACCGCGCGCCGCCTGCAAGAAAGCAGCTGCGCTCGATGCCAACGAAGCCTTTGCACAGGCCAACGGCTTTGCCGGAACCCCGGTAATCGTCCGGGCGCGCGACGGTGCGGTGCTGCACGGCTACCGTGATGCAAAGACACTGCGCGCCTTTGCCAATGCCAAGACCGGATCGAAGCAATGAGCGGCGGTGCGACCCGTGTCGGAGCGACGGCAATTCTCGCGTTGATGATCGCCGGCTGTGCGACGCTTGGCGGCAACGTCAAGGGCGACTTTTCCTGCCGGGCACCGGAGGGAAGCTGCGCGCCGACCTCGATGATCGACGATACCGCGACCCGCGTTTCACAGGCAGAACGGTCCGGTCATGCCTCTGCGGGAGCGCACAGGGCCGGTGATCGCGGATTGCGGATCGTTGTTGCGGGCTACCGCGACGGGACGGGCCACATCCACGAGGCCCGGGTTGTTCATGTCGTGCTGCCCGATCGCGCTGCCGAGCGCTGGCGCGCGCCGCGTTCGACCGGCGACGTGCTTCGCGCACTGGCGCGTCCGGCTGAAGCAGAAGTCGCCCCGCCCGCCGCCGCAGAAGCAATTCCTTTTCAGCTTTCCAATCCGTCCCCCCAGCAGCCTCCCGATGTCCTGGTCATCCCCTCGCAGGATCTGACGGAGCTGCCCGGCGCCAAAGCGCCGGACCCCGGGGCACCTGGTCGTCCCCCCTCCCCCGGCCAGGTGCCCCACCCCGTTCTGCCCGAAGGAGAGCCCAAGTGAACCTCTCGCTATCCTCTGCGCGCGACGCGCTTCTCGCTGGCCTGTTCGGCGATGCGAAAAGGGGCGATCATGCGCAGCCGCGTTTCGCGCTCGACATGCTGTCGGACTGGCTTCCGTACCGAGTCTATGACGAGGGCCCGGGGCTCTACCGCAACGCGCACTCGAAGGGCTTCATTCTCGAAGTCACCCCGCTCATCGGCGCCGACGAGCGGACAGGTGAGATCCTCGGCCAGTTCTTTTCCGAGAGCCTGCCGCAAGGCGCCTGCCTCCAAGTGCTGAACTTCGCGTCCCCGCGCATCGGCGCCATCGTCGGCCCGTGGTTCGCACCGCGCTACGAGCAGGGCGGGATCTACGAAGCGATTGCGAAAGCCCGCACCAACCGGCTCTACGATCTCGTCTGGAAGTCGGGCTCGGCACACGCGCCGTTTCATGCACGCCATGTGCGTCTGGTGCTCTCGCTCGGCGTTCCGGTGCCCGGAAGCGTCACCGATGCAGAACTCACCGAATGCCGCGACGGGATGTCGGGGATGCTGAACTCGCTCGGCCTTGCATCGAACAGGCTCGAGCCCGCAGGCCTCCTCGCACTGGTCGACGAGCTCACCTCGCCGACCACCGCGCGCGAACCCGATCTCACCCACTGGAACCGCGAGGACACGCTCGACGCGCAAGCGATCCGCCGCGACATCGAACTCGAAGTCGAGGACGACCGGCTGATCTTGCGCACCGAGCGCTTCCGCGAGACCGGGCGCTCGCGAGATGGCGTGCCGCAGGTAGGTGAATGCTATCCCGACCGCTTCGATATGCGCCATTACGGCGTGCGCTCTACCCCTGAGCGCTGGGCACCGTGGGAATGCGCGCGGCTCATCGGCGACATGTTCACCGACAAGCTGCGCTTTCCCTGCCCGGCTGCGACCATGCTGTGCCTGCATTATCCCGACCAGGAAGCCGCCTCGGCGCGCGCAGGCTACAAGTTCATGCGCACCACCAGCCTGTCGGAGACCAAAAGCGCGCGCTTCCTGCCCAAACTGTCGGAGCAGTCGGCAGAATGGAGACACGTCCAGGCCGAACTCCAAGCGGGCAAGAAGCTCGTCAAGCTGTTCTATGGTCTCACCACGATCTCGCCGCTCGGCGAAGGCGATGCGCATGAGCGCACGGTCAAGGCGATTTACAAGGCGGCCGGATGGGACCTTGCCGACGAGCGCTTCCTCCAGCTCCAGGGCCTCGTCGCCTCGTTCCCGTTGAGCCTCGCCGATGGTCTGGTCCACGACCTTGCGCGGCTCAAACGCTTTCGAACCATGCTCTCGACCACCGCGGCCAATATCGCCCCCCTGCAGGGCGAGTATCTCGGCGGCACGATCCCGCACCTGCTGCTGCTCGGACGGCGCGGCCAGCCCTTCTTCTGGTCGCCCTTCGAGAACAAGGCGGGCAACCACAACATCGCGATTTGCGGGAAGTCGGGCTCGGGCAAGTCGGTGCTGCTGCAGGAGCTATGCGCCGCGCTGCGCGGCGCTGGCGCCAAGGTCGTGGTGATCGATGACGGCCGGAGTTTCGAGCACTCGATCAAACTTCAGGGCGGCCGCTTTGTCGAGTTCACGCTCGCCTCGGGATTCTCGCTCAACCCGTTCTCGATGGTCGACGATGCAAGGGCGCATCAAGACGAGGATTACCGGCTCGACTGCTTTGCGATGATCAAGGCGATCGTCGGCCAGATGGCGCGGCCAAGCGCCGCGCCCTCTGACACCGAACGCGGCCTCATCGATCGTGCAGTAACACAGGTCTGGAATGCGCTCGGCAGCGGGGGCGCGATCGACGACGTCGCGCATGCGCTCCATCAGAGCGAGAACGAGGCGGGCAAGGACCTAGCCACAGCGATCGCGCCCTTCTGCCGCGGTGGCAGCTATGCCGGGTTCTTCTCGGGGAAAGCGAGTTTCGCGCTCGAAGACGATTTCACTGTCTTCGAGATGAGCGACCTCGCGTCCCGCGAGGAGCTTCGAAGCGTTGTCCTCTCGGCAATCATGTTCATGACCGGTCAGGCGATGACGCGCTCGTCGCGCTCGACCAAGAAGCTGCTGCTGATCGACGAGGCCTGGGCGATGCTCAGGGGCGGTTCGATGGGCGAGTTCGTCGAGACCTATGCCCGCACCGCGCGCAAGTATGGCGGCGCGCTTGCGACCGCCACCCAGTCCTTGAACGACTATTACAAGTCCGATGGCGCGCGGGCCGCGCTCGAGAATAGCGACTGGATGCTGGTGCTCCAGCAGAAGCCCGAGACCATCGCCGATTTCCGCAAGGAGGCCCGGCTCGACATGGACGACCGGACCGAGACGCTGATCCGCAGCCTCAAGCGCTCGGGCACCGAGTACAGCGAGATCTACCTCAAAGGTCCCGAGATGGAAGCCGTTGGACGCCTGGTGCTCGACCCACTCTCGGCAACCATCTTCTCCTCCGATCCTGACACCTATGCCGCAATCCACCGCCATGTCGAAAACGGCATGCCGCTGGAGCGCGCAGTCGCGCTGGTCGCAGGTGTGGAAGGAGGCATGTGATGGTGCTCGAGACCACCACGCTCGTAGATCGCGTGCCGCTTCCGTCAGTCAGACAAGCCCGCGACAAGCACCGTGCGATCGACTGGCTGGCGCTTTTCCAGGGCACCTGCCTGGTGCTGATCAAAACGGCAAGCTTCGCGGCGAGCACGCTGCTGCTGGTCCTCGGCCTGCCGCTGTTCGTGTTCTTGGCTGTAGCAGGCTGGGATCTCACGGCGCTGTTCGCGCAGCTCGGCAACCTCGCCGATCACTACCGCACCGCCGATCCGATCGCGCGCCGCTTCTTTGCCCAGGACCTCCAGATCGCGTTTCTCATCGCAGCCGGCGGTCTCGCCCTGCTGCGCCTGCCGGCCTTCCTGCGCCGCCTCGACCGCCGCCTCTCCGAAGGATCTTCTCGCCATGGATAAACTCAACCTCCCGCTGCGCCTGCTTGGCCCGAAACTGCTTGCCGTAGCCTTGCTCGTTGCTGCGCTCTTGTGGGGCGCGTGGCTTACCCAGCAGGTCACCAGCGCCCCCAAGCAGCGGATCGTCACGGTCCGGCTTGCCGAGACCATCGGCACCTTCGTCGAGGAGGCCGCGCGCGCCGATGCCGATCCGGCGGTCGTCCAGGCGGCAAGCCTCGCCTATCTCAAGGCCGCCGAAAGCGCCGTTGCCGACATGGGCCATGACGGCCGCGTGGTGCTGGTTGCCGAGGCCGTGCTCGCGGGCGCTGCCGACGACGCAACCTCCGAACTCGAGCAGCGCATTGCGGACAAGCTCGCCGGGGAGAAGCAGCCATGAGCCTGACCCGCACGATCCGCCGTTCGCTGCTGCTCTCGGGCCTCGTCCTGCTGCCGCTCGCCTGGGCGCCGCTCGATGCCTTCAGCAAGGACCACGCGTTCCTCATCAATGCGAGCCCGAGCCTGCCCAACTGGGCGTTCTGGCTCGACAAGCACGCGCCGATCGAACGCGGCAGCCTGATCTTCTTCGAGCCGCCGCAAAGCGAGCTGCTCGAAAGGCATTTCGGAAAAGGACCGCAGATGTTCGGCAAGCGCGTGCTTGGCATGCCGGGCGATGTCGTGCGCCACGAGGGCGATGCGGTCTTCATCAACGGGAAGCAGGTCGCGAGCCTGCTCGAGGTCACCCGCCTTGGCGTGCCGCTTACGCGCGGTCCCGAAGGCGCAATACCGGAAGGTTGCTACTACACCGGAACCGACCATCCGCGCGGGCTCGACAGCCGCTACGGCGCAATCGGGTACGTGTGTCGCGGGCAGATCCTCGGCAGCGGGAGGGCAATCCTGTGATGCGCTCCTTCCTTCCGCTCGGCGCCTTTCTCCTCGCTGCGCTCCCGGCCAGCCTGCAAGCACGAGACTACGGCCAGCGCGGCGCGGTCTTCCCCGTGATCGAGCGCGACCTGCTCGAACAGATCCATACGCGCCTCGCGCAGATGGAAAATTCGGGCGAGACCGCCCGCCTCAATCAGGAGCTCAAGCGTCGCACGATCGCCCGCGTAAACCGGCCCGAACCGGTTGCCGGCCTCACTCGCGCAAGCGCAAGCCGTAGCTGGGCGTTCGACCCGACGATCACGCTCGCCGCCGATATCCGCGGGGCCAAAGGCGAGCTCATCCATGCCGCCGGAACCCGGGTCAATCCGCTCGACAGCGTCAAGCTGCGCTCCGACCTCCTCTTTCTCGACGGCGACGATCCCGCGCAAATCGCCTGGGCGCTCAAGCAAGATGCCAATGCCAAGCTCATCCTCGTGAAAGGCGCACCGCTCGAACTGATGAAGGCCCGCCAGCGCCGTTTCTATTTCGACCAGAGTGGCAAGCTGACGCAAAAATTCGGTATCAAGGCTGTTCCCGCGCGAGTGCGCCAGAACGGGCGCTTCCTCGAAGTCAGCGAGATTGCGCTGCCGCGCCGGAAGGCACAGCCATGACCGGAATCCGCGCCTTCCTCGTACTCTTCACGGCGATGCTATCGCTGGTCTTCTCATCACCCGCTTCGGCCGATGCCGGCCCGGGCAAATGCACCGGGCAGTTCGTAAACCCGATCACCGACATCTGCTGGTCGTGCCTGTTCCCGATATCGGTCGGCGGGCTCGAAATCTGGCCCAGCAATCGCCCCGATCCCGACAATCCCGACCTGCCAGTCTGCCTGTGCGGGCTTCGGCCCGGCATCGCGATGGGGTTCTGGGAGCCGGTTCGGCTCGCCGATGTCAGTATGAAGCCGTGGTGCTTCGTCAACCTCGGCGGGATGAAACTCGATCCCGGCTTCGATATCGGGTTCCGCTCAATCTCGGGTCCTTCGGCGGTGGGCGGCGCCAGCCAGTATTATTCGAGCTGGCACGTCCATTGGTATGCCTATCCGCTCATCTACTGGATGGAAATCGTCGCCGACTTTCTGTGCCTTGAGCCAGGTTCGATCGATATCCTCTATATCTCAGAGATCGATCCGCTGTGGCAGGACAGCGAACTCACCGCGATAATCAATCCCGAAGCGGTGCTGTTTGCCAACCCGCTGGCGCTCGCCGCCTGTGCGGCCGATTGCGCTGCATCGACCGCCAATTTGCCGCTCGACGAGATGTTCTGGTGCGCGGGCTGCCAAGGGTCGATGTACCCGATGAACGGCAATGTCTCGGCCTCGATCGGACATGTGCAGGCCTCGCGGCTCGTGCTCTCACGCTTCGCCTACAAACTCCACCGCGAGCTGGTCTCGTGGGGGACGATGGGTTCGAAGGGTCTGTGCGGCAAGTACCTCATGCCGGTGATGCGCAAGCAGCAATACCGCTTCCAGACCACCAACCCCAACCCGGCGACCAAGGGCCGCTACGCCTGCCCGCCCATCGGCGCCTCAACCACCTTCCAGTCCCCCGGACAGGTCATCCCCGCCATCGGCGAAGACATGGGATACCTCGTCTGGCGCAAGAGGAATTGCTGCGCGCGAGCGCCGTGACGGCGCAGAAAGGAAATATGTATGTAATACAACAACATATCCTTTCATCGTCTTGCTGACGAATGACCGGTGGCTGCGATGCCACCCCACCCGGCGGAAGGAGTCGGGGCGGAA